>Ga0315905_10001166_pt1 | contig 28372 bp, 29 predicted proteins | sample LakEriMetagenome_5_FD_203522 | JGI IMG/M metagenome (GOLD analysis project Ga0315905, IMG submission 203522) | Freshwater fungal communities from buoy surface, Lake Erie, Ohio, United States - Buoy 4 MA121 | ecosystem: Environmental > Aquatic > Freshwater > Lake | place: USA: Lake Erie, Ohio...
TAAAGGCAGGCTTTCGAGCCTGCCTTTAGTTTTTAAGCGGAAATGGCAAAAACTGTGGATAACTTGTGGATAAGTGCCCCAATTTCATGCCAAGGTTAACGGCGGGTTAACCTTCATGCACAGGTTTAGACTTTACACACTAGTTTTCTAAACCCCGAAATAACCAATGATTTACTGGGCTTTAGCGAGTTTTCCACAATTTCTACACAAAGTTATCCCCATGTTATCCACAGTTCATTCGGCGTGTTTGCCCGTTTATCCACAGGATTAGCCACAGACCGACTTGTTTTGGGCATGTCAGAGCCCGATGCTATGAATAAGTTTCTATAGTTTTAGTACCAATCAAGAAAGATTTACATGTCTATTGCACCAGTTGGAAAGAGTTTTCGAAGCGAAGATCGCTTGCTCCCTCATGACCTAAACGCCGAACAGAGCGCTTTGGGAGGCATGCTGCTGTCCATTGACGTTGTCCATAGCATCCTGGCTGATGGAAAGATCTACGGCAGAGATTTTTACGCTCCTAAACACGAGATTATTTTTGCTGCCATCAGCAACCTGGCGAATCACGGCGAACCAACCGACGTAATCACTGTCAACGCGGAACTCACAAAAATGGGAAAGCTCGCCATGGTTGGTGGAGCGGAATACCTTCACGAGCTAACCGCGATTGTTCCTACCGCTGCGAGCGCTAACTACTACGCAAAGATCGTTCGAGAGAAAGCAATTCTTCGTCGACTAATTGAAGCAGGAACAAGAATTGCACAACGTGGTTACGATGCCGAAGGTGAGATCGAAGATCTAGTAAACAAGGCACAGAGTGAAATCTATACAGTTGCCGATGAATCAACTGGTGCTGACTGGACAAGATTAAGCACAGCACTTGAAGGTGCAGCGAATGAAATTGAATTCATTCAAAAGAACAAAGGTCTTTCAGGAGTACCAACTGGATTTACTCAATTTGATAAAGACACAAATGGTTTACACCCAGGACAACTTGTAATCATTGCTGCTCGTCCTGGTTTAGGTAAATCAACACTTGCTCTAGACATTGCACGTGAGGCTGCGATCAATAACAAACTTGCGACTGCTGTTTTCTCACTTGAAATGAGCACGACAGAAATTGCTATGCGATTGATGTCAGCTGAAACAGGAATTCTTCTACAGAGCATGCGTAAAGGTGCAATCAACGACACCGAGTGGGCCATCATGGCAGAACGCAGAAGTAACATAGGTGCTGCACCACTAGTGATTGATGACAGCCCGAATCTAAACATTGTTGAAATCAGAGCGAAGTGTCGACGAATGATGACTGAGTTTGATTTGAAACTTGTAGTGATCGACTATCTACAACTTATGAGCTCAGGTAAGAAAGTTGAAAACCGTCAACAAGAAGTTTCTGAATTCTCAAGATCTCTAAAGCTTCTTGCAAAAGAACTTAAGGTTCCAGTCATCGCTCTTTCACAGCTAAACAGAAAGTCAGAAGACGGAACGAACAAGAGACCTGAACTTTCACAACTTCGTGAGTCAGGATCGCTTGAGCAAGATGCCGACGTCGTTCTTTTGATTCACCGCGATCTATCTGGTGGAGAATCTGCAAGACCAGGTGAAGCTGAACTAATTATTGCGAAGCAAAGAAATGGACCAACTGGAACTTCAACAGTTCTATTCCAAGGCCAATACTCACGATTCGTAAATCCAAAGGAATAGAAATGCGTTCATCGAATGTTCTTAGAGCTGTCGTGTTTTCCATCGGAGCAATCTTTCTGATTTTCTCTCAAGACCATTCAGTTGCTATTGGAATGAGAGTGCTTCAATTTGTAACCGCAGCTCTAGCATTCGGTGGACTTATCCTTTACAGAATTTCAAAAGCCAAATCTCCGTTTAAGAACTTTGGTGTCCCGGCAGCCATTGCGTTTGTAATAGCAGCAATGACTTATGTTTTTGGTGGTCAATACGTGGGCGAAGACACAGATGAACTATTTGCTTTTAGATCAGTAGTTTTTCTGTTTGTAATGGCTATGGCGTTACTGGAATTTGTTCTTTCAAGAAAAGCCCATCCTGATGATGTGCTGGAACTAAGAATTTCGGCAGCACTCTCACTGATTACTGGATTAGTCTTTTCATTAGCACCACTCGATGAACTGAATGCAGTTGGATTCTTGAGTGCTTATCTAGCTTTGTCTGCAGTACAGAGAGCAGTCTGGGCCGCATCACCTACTAACCGAAGGAAGTAAAGCCATGGCAAATAAGAAGGCGTTTTCAACAGTCAAGTCAATGCTTATCTTCTCGTTAATAGCTACAGTGTTTGTCACAGCTATCTCTTGGGCTTCATTCGATGACTTCGCAAGAGTTGCAATTGCCGGTGGACTTACCTTCGTAATTTGTATGGGCGGCTTAGCTGTATTGAATTGGGCTTCCAAAGAGGATGAAACAGAGCCAGGAACTCCTCGACTCAAATAATTTCTTAGGCCTTAGAGCCTTGACTGATAATCAAAACTAACTCGGATGCAACTCCTGTATAGGTGCTTGGCTTAAGCATCAGCAAACGATCTTTTGCTTCTTGTCCAATGTTTAGGTCTTGAACAAACAAAGCTAAATCTTCGCTTCCAATTCTTCTGCCACGGGTTAGTTCTTTAAGTAGCTGGTATGGATCAGTGATGTCACTTCGTCCAGCTGCAACCTCGGCACGAATGACAGTCTGAATGGCTTCAGCTAAAACTTCCCAGTTGTCTGCAAGATCTGCATCAAGGGCAACACTTGAAAGTTCAACTTCACCTAAACCTCTCATGGTGTTATCGATTGCAAGTAGTGAGTGACCTAAACCTAAACCAATGTTTCTTTGGGCACTTGAGTCCGTCAGATCTCTTTGCATTCTTGATGTAACGAGAGTGCTTGAAAGAGAATCAAGAATTGCATTTGACAGTTCTAGGTTAGCTTCAGCGTTTTCAAAACGAATTGGGTTTACCTTGTGTGGCATTGTGGATGAACCTGTTGCTCCAGCAACTGGTGTTTGCTTGAAGTAATTCATCGAGATGTAAGTCCACATGTCTGTGCAGAGATTGTGCAAGATTCTGTTGAACAGAGTAACTGCAGAATAAAGCTCTGCTTGCCAGTCGTGAGATTCGATCTGAGTGGTTAGAGGATTGAATTTCAAACCAAGAGATTCAACAAAAGTCTTTGACTCGTTAAACCAGTCAACATCAGGAGCAGCGGCAACATGAGCAGACCAGGTGCCAGTAGCTCCGGAGAACTTACCTAGAAATTCAGCCTTCTCAACACGTGCAAGTTGTCTTTCAAGTCTGTGCACGAATACAGCAAGTTCTTTACCCATTGTTGTTGGAGTTGCTGGTTGGCCATGTGTTCTTGCCAACATTGCAGAGTCTTTGTATTTGGTTGCCAGTTCAGAAAGAGTGGCAGTCAGAGTCTTTGCCTTAGGCAGCCAAACATCTGTGATTGCATCATGAATTGTGATGGCGTAAGAAAGATTGTTTATGTCTTCGCTTGTGCAAGCGAAGTGAGTAAGTTCAAGGAGATCTTCACGTCCAAACTTTGTTAGACGATCACGCACGAAGTATTCAACAGCCTTAACATCGTGACGAGTTTTGGCCTCAGTCTGAGCAAGCTCTGCAACATCTGAATCACTAAAGTCTTTGACTATATTTCTTAGCTGTTCTTGTAGAACACCATCGATAGGAGCATTAGTTCCGAGAAGGTTTCTGTTTGCCAAGAATATGAGCCATTCAACTTCAACCAAGATGCGAGCTCTATTCAGGCCAGCTTCGCTTAGGTGTTCACCAAGAGCTGCAACCACTGGCTGATATCTGCCATCTAACGGACTGAGGGGTTGATTAGAAAGATTACTCACATATCTATATTGCCCTGCTTTATGCACAGAACTCCCAATTAAGTGAAGTCTGTGTCCAGCAATATTAGAGATTCTTCACATGAACATTTTCAATAATCACTTAGCGGTAACTATCGCTCTTCTACAACATGCCCAACCAAGCCAAACGCTTTGGCGTGGACCCGCAGCAGACACTTGTCGGCTGGAAATGCAGAAATTACAACACCAAATGAACTCACTCATGTGGCAGATGCAGCTGCTAGGACTGATCCCATGAGGCCGGATATCTGTACCCAACCGATTGCACCGGTCATTGTTGTAGCCACCCACGAGGAGCTTGTTAGAAGTGCGAGAGATATGTGGCTTGTGGCGGTCAGTTTGCTCACTGAACTAACTCCAACCAAATTCACCACAGCCCCTTGGGCTGCTGCGAGATTCTCAATCGAGCTACCTTTTCTATTGGCAAAGCTGTGGCACATCCAACAGGGCCTAATTACCTCGGCTCATTCTTATATGCAGACCGAGACAATGCTCCAAACTGTTCTGGAAACTATAGATGTCCCCAAACTTCTAAAGGAACTGGGTTCTTGGGCACTTGAATTAGCACCAGTTTTGAACCTGCCCTTTGGCTTTGCTCAGCATGTGCCGTCAGTGACGATCATGCCACCAAGTGATGTAGACATAATCGGGCATAGATTCGCTGAAACTACATGGTCTGGGCAGCCTTTAGTCCGCGAGGAGAGCTACCAGATGCGAGATGGATCAACATCTCACTGGTTCTATCTGCCTAAGGGTCAAGACTGGGCTGTGATCAACGGCGAAGAGCCATTGACCGACAAGGACTGCCGTCTAGCGGATTTCGTTCAATATCGACAAGGTGCCAATGCTCAGGTTCACTTTGTAGGAATTAGTAACGGAACGCTAGTTACACCAAGTACTCAGGTTCTAAACGACCACATTGGGCTATCAGATGGCGAAGTACAAGTCTTTTCGATGAAGGACTTAGAGAATCCGCAAAGCCTTGAAGATGCCGCGAGCAATAAATGAGCAGATGCTGATCACTATTGATGCCAAGATTGCCCAGCCTAGAGACTCAATGGCAAGTCCTTCGGCGGTGAAACCATCAATAGTGAAGGTGTCTGGGCTCAGCTGTTGGCTGATCCAGGCCACCAATAGAAGGAGAGCACCATTTATTACGAAGGAAATGAGGCCAAAGGTCAAAATGTAGAGGGGAAACGCAATTACCTTGATAACTGGGGCAATTATGGAGTTCACAAGACCAAAAATTGCTCCAATTACTAGCAAAGTGGCGACTAATTGCCACAATTCGTTACCGCCGAATGGCTTAAGCCCAATTCCAGGAATGATTGCTGAAACCAGCCAAATACCTAGTCCGTTGATGATGGTGCTAATAAGAAAACGTTTCATGTGTTTTATTGTGCCACCCCTCAAGTAAATTGGTATCTGTGAACGCCAATTCTTCAGAAATTCCTATGGTTCAACTGCTTACAGTTGACGGCGATTTCACCGAACCAAAAGAACATGCTGTTTATGGCGACTTGGTTAGACAACTAAGGGAAGCTGACTTTCTAAAGTTTTATAGGGACATGGCTCGTATTCGTCGATTTGATGAAGAAGCGACCGCCTTGCAAAGACAAGGTCAGATGGGTCTCTGGGTTTCAGCCATCGGGCAAGAAGCCGCCCAAATTGGTTCTGGATATGGCGTAGGTCCAAACGATCACATTTTCCCTTCATACCGTGAACACGGAGTCGCAATTACTCACGGTGTTGACCTGATGTCGATTATCAAAATGTTTCGCGGGGTAAACCACGGTGGTTGGAATCCAAAAGAAAATAGATTCCACTTATACGCAATTGTTTTGGGTACTCAGGCTCTACATGCAACCGGATATGCGATGGGTATCAACTTCGAAGGTCTAGTTGGAACAGGAGATCCAGAAAAGGATCTAGCGGTAATTACATATTTTGGTGATGGAGCAACAGCTGAAGGAGACGTGAGCGAATCATTACTGTTTGCAGCCATTAACAACACCCCTCAAGTCTTCTTCTGCCAAAACAATCAATGGGCGATTTCCTCTCCGGTAGGAACACAAACAAAAGTTCCTCTTCACAAAAGAGGAGAAGGTTTTGGTGTGCCAGGAATTCGTGTTGATGGAAACGATGTCTTAGCTTGTTATGCCGTAACTAAAAAGCACATGGATGATGCTCGCTTAGGCAAAGGCCCATCATTCATTGAAGCCCTTACTTACAGAATCGGTGCACACACCACTAGCGATGATCCATCTAAATATCGTGACCCAGCAGAAGTAGCTGAATGGGCTGCAAAAGATCCGCTGATTAGATTTGAAAAATTCCTTCGCAAGCAGGGCATAGGCCAAGACTTCTTCGATGAAGTGAAAATTGCTGGTGATCAGTTGGCTACTGAATTGCGAGAGGGTACTTTTGCAATGACTGAGCCACCGATGGAACTAATGTTTGATCACGTTTACTCAGAACCACATCCACTCATTGATGAACAAAAAGCTTGGCTAAAGGGATACGAAGAGTCGCTAGGAGGTTCACATGAGTAACACTGTTGAACTTGCTATCGCCAAAGCTATCAACGCAGGCCTTCGTAAATCTATGGAAGACAATTCAAAAGTAATTGTCTTTGGGCAAGACATTGCTCAACTTGGTGGAGTCTTCAGAGTGACGGAAGGCTTGTTAGACGAGTTCGGCTCTAAAAGAGTATTCAACTCTCCAATTGCTGAATCAGGAATTGTTGGAACAGCAATAGGGTTGGCAATGCGAGGTTTTCGACCAGTTGCAGAAATTCAATTTGACGGTTTTGTATATCCGGCGTTCAACCAGATCACAAGTCAATTGGCAAAACTTACAAACCGAAGCGAAGGCTTTTTTGAAATGCCGGTAGTAATTCGCGTTCCTTACGGTGGTGGCATTGGTGCTGTTGAACATCACAGCGAATCACCTGAAGCATATTTTGCACACACTGCAGGACTTCGAGTAGTTAGTCCATCAAATGCAAACGATGCTTACTGGATGATTCAGCAAGCAATTGAATCTCGTGACCCAGTTATGTTCTTTGAACCAAAGAGACGTTACTGGCAAAAGGGTCAAGTGAATCTTGACCAAGCACCTATGTCTATGCACACAGCAGCTACTGTTCGACAGGGTGCTGATGTAACGATTGCCACCTACGGCCCAATGGTTGTAACAGCTCTCCAGGCTGCCGAGAACGCTGCTGCAGAAGGCATCAACATTGAAGTTGTGGACATCAGATCTATGTCTCCTATCGACTTCGGACACATCGTTGAATCTGTGAAGAGAACAGGACGACTAATCGTTGCTCATGAGGCATCAACGTTTGTAAGTATTTCATCTGAGATTGCAGCGAAGATTGCTGAACTTTGCTTCTACCATCTAGAAGCTCCTGTTATTCGTGTTGGTGGATTCGATGTTCCGTATCCAGCAGCCAAGCTTGAAGAACTATTTTTACCGGATGCCGACCGCTTGATGGAAGCTGTCGATCGAGTGTTGGCTTACTAGGGCGGAATAGATGTCACAGATTGCATATTTTGATTTGCCCGATGTTGGCGAAGGCTTAACCGAAGCTGAAATCGTTACTTGGAAAGTAAAAGTTGGCGACGCCGTTTCTGTTAACCAGATCATTGTTGAAATTGAAACTGCAAAGTCTTTGGTTGAACTACCTTGCCCATTCGCAGGAGTTGTTACACAACTACTTGCTAATGAAGGTGACACTGTAAATGTTGGCTCACCAATCATTGGTGTTGAAGTTAGCGTAGCTACCGCTGCAGTTGCTGCAGGATCTGCACCAACATCAATGCACAGCGCTGTTGCACAAAACGCAGTGAACACTGAAGCTATTGAGACTATTTCAGAAGTTTCTTCTTCAGGTGCTGAAGAAAAACCACAACCTAATCTTGTTGGTTATGGGGTATCAGCTGCTGCACCCAGTAGAAGAAGACGAGGCGCAGCACCTGTCGCTGCAGCCGCATCGCTAGCTAACGCAACTGCACCTGGAACAGATTTGATTGCAGTAGTTCCAACTGCCGATGTTGTTCTAGCTAAACCACCAATTCGCAAACTTGCTAAAGACATGAATGTTGATATTGCAAAAGTTAAAGCAACTGGTGTTTCTGGTGAAGTAACTAGAGAAGATGTTCTTGCAGCTGCCCAAGTCGCAAGTGTGTTTAAGAATCAAACAACTCCAGAACCTAAGACTGAACGTGAAGAAAGAATTCCAGTTAAGGGAGTCAGAAAAGCCATTGCAACTGCAATGGTTCAATCAGCATTCACTGCCCCTCACGTAAGTATCTTCGTTGATGTTGATGCAACCAGAACAATGGAGTATGTGAAGAGATTGAAAGCAAGTGCTGACTTTGCTGGAGTTAAGGTCACACCACTCTTGATCATGGCGAAAGCAATGATCTGGGCAGCAAGAAGAAACCCAACTGTTAACTCAACTTGGACAGACACAGAAATCATTGTTCACAACTACGTGAACTTTGGAGTTGCGGCTGCAACACCAAGAGGACTCATTGTTCCTAACGTTAAAGATGCAGACAAACTTTCAATGCTTGAACTAGCTATGGCACTAGAGAAACTTGCTGCAACTGCTCGTGAAGGAAAGACCACACCAGCCGATATGGCAAACGGAACTATCACGGTTACCAACATCGGTGTCTTCGGTGTTGACACCGGAACACCTATCTTGAACCCTGGTGAAGTTGGAATTGTTGCTTTAGGTTCGATTAGACCTAAGCCTTGGGTTGTTGACAACGAGATTCTGATTAGACAGGTAACAACCATTGGAGCTACCTTCGATCACCGTGTAGTAGACGGAGACGTTGCTAGCCGATTTGTTCAAGATGTTGCTTCCGTAATTGAAGAACCAGCTCTATTGTTAGATTAGTCAAGTTCCCATAGGGGGAAGAAAGAAGGAATCATGAGTTACCCAACACCACAAAACAACCAGCCACAAGGCGACAGTGCTCTTCCAGTACTAGCCCTAGTTTTGGCTTTTATCTTTCCTATCGCGGGTGCAATCATTGGCCACGTAGCTCTGGGTCAGATGAACAGAGGACAGATCGTTGCAACCAACAGAAGCTTGGCTAAGGCCGGTGTAATTCTAGGTTGGGTGTTTACCGGGCTGACAGTCCTCGCACTCGCTTTTTATGGAGTGTTTTTTGCTTGGCTAATAAGCCAGGACTACCCCTCCTACAACTACTAGGCCATCAGACGTTAGACCACACACGGGTTGTGAGACAGTCCTGATCCAATAGAACAATCATGAGTAAAGCCACCCCTAAGAACGAACCACCTAAAAAGAGTGCTCTTCCCGTTCTAGCTTTCGTCTTTGCCTTTCTAGTACCAATTGCCGGAATCATCATGGGGCGGAGTGCCTTGCGCCAGATGTACGAAGGCAATATCAGCTACTCAAATAGTGGATTAGCTATGGCCGCAGTGACACTGGGCTGGATATTCACAATTGTGCTAGTCCTATTATTAATCCTGTTTTCCCCATGGCTGTGTTTTCTAGTCGTCTTTCTAATCAGCGGAGCCTACCCACTGCGCATGTAGCTAATTGCTATTGACATTCATTATCAATAAGGATAGAGTGGTTCCAACACACAAGGTTGGAGACCACAATGAATTGGATTCACTTAGCAGCAACCCATTCTGAAGAAGCACATGATCTTTGGGGAGAAGCTTGGGCTATCTTCACTGATCCAAGCCACATCATCGCTGAACTTGGCTGGACTATCATTCAGGATGTTCTTGTAATTTGGCTTGCTTACGGGCTTCTTTTCAAGAAGGTCATTTTGCCTAGGCTCAGAAGAGAAATCCACAAGGAAATAGACGAAGAGCACAACATCAAACATGACTAATAGTCCTAATCCTGCCCGACGCCAAACTTGGCAAAAGGATGCTGTTCTCCATGCCTTGGGTATGGCTCAAGGCTTTGTTTCAGCCCAGCAACTGCATAAACAGCTAACCCAACACGGCTCTGTGATCGGTTTGGCTACTGTGTATCGAACACTGAACACCTTGGTAGCCGATGGTTTAGCTGATTCCCTAGTAAATGCAGGGGAAAGCCTGTTTAGGGACTGCTCTAAAGACCACCACCATCACCTGATTTGTAATAGCTGCGGTGTAGCGGTGGAAATAGAGGCTAAACAGGCTGAAGAGTGGGCAAGTAAGGTAGCCAAAGACCATGGTTTCACAGATGTCTCCCACACAATTGACATATTCGGCACGTGTAAGAAATGCTCTACTAAATAGTCAAATTTGTTGTTACTGGGACTTGCACATAGGTACTAAACAGGTCTAAACTTGAGCAGTTGCCCGAAATCTTCGGGTTTTACAAACCGGTCATTTTTAGACCATCCATCATTTTTATAAACGGAGGAAGCCGATGTCTGCTTACTGCCAGGTCACAGAGACCCGTCCGCAGTTTGGACACGCTGTTTCGCACGCTCAGAACAAAACTAAGCGTCGTTTCAACCCAAACATTCAGAAGCGCACATACTTTGTGCCTTCACTAAAGCGCAATGTAACTCTTCAGTTGAGTGCACGCGGCATCAAGGTAATTGACGCTCGTGGCATCGAAGCTGTTGTTGCTCAAATCCTTGCCCGTGGCGAGAAGATCTAAGGGATAAGACCATGGCAAAAGACAGAGACATTCGCCCAATCATCAAGCTTCGTTCGACAGCTGGAACTGGTTATACATACGTAACCCGTAAGAACCGTCGTAACGACCCAGACCGTATCGTGCTAAAGAAGTACGACCCAGTTGTGCGTAAGCACGTTGAATTCCGCGAGGAGCGCTAAAAATGGCTAAGAAGAGCAAGATTGCACGCAACGAACAGCGCAAGGTTGTTGTTGAGCGTTACGCAGAAAAGCGTCTAGCACTAAAGAAGGCTTTGGTTGACCCAAACTCAACAGACGAACAGCGCGAAGCTGCACGTCTAGGCCTACAGAAGCTTCCACGCAACGCATCTCCAACCCGTGTTCGTAGCCGCGATGCAATCGATGGCCGCCCACGTGGTGTTCTAAGCAAGTTCGGTGTTTCTCGTGTTCGTTTCCGCGACATGGCACACAAGGGCGAGCTTCCAGGTATCACCAAGTCTTCTTGGTAATCCTTTAGTTTTCTAGAGATCCGCTGTCGAAAGACAGCGGATTTTCTGCTTAAATGTGCGAAAATCCGCTTATTCACAGGGATTTTCCCCAAATAGTTATCCGCAACACGCCGAAACCCTAATAAACACGCGGTATGTAGGCGTATAGGGTGAATTACGAAGTTCCAAAATGAATCTTTACTAAGTCCAGGAGGACAACATGTCAGCACTAAACAAGAGCGAGCTAGTAGCCGCTATCGCAAGCCACACCGGTGAGTCACAGGCAGCAGTCAACCGTATCGTTGACGCTTTCTTCGAGACCATCGCAGCAACAGTCGCTAAGGGCGACAAAGTAACCATCCCAGGCTGGTTGTCAGTTGAGAAGGGTTTCCGTGCAGCACGTGCAGGCCGTAACCCACAGACTGGTGCAACAATCCAGATCGCAGCTTCAAACACCGTAAAGGTTTCAGCTGGAAGCAAGCTAAAGGCTGCTGTTAAGTAATTTAGTTTCACAAGCAGGCGACGCACTTCGGTGCGTCGTTTTGCTTTAACTTAGGCTTGTTCAATGACCACAATCAAAACTATTAACTGGGTAGCTGTTACTTCCCTATTAATAGTCGGCACAGCCCTCGGTTTGATTGTTGGAATGTTTACCGGCGGAGCTGCATCGCCAAGTGAGTTGGGTGACACAGGAGAAGTTCTTCGCTGGGGAACCCCTGCGTTTAGATCCATAAACAATATTGCTCAGGCAATCACAATCGGATCACTCATCTTCATTGCTTTCTCTCTAGGAGAGAAGAGCAAGGCATTTGCTAAAACACTTTCTGTTGCTGCTATTGCTTCTGCAGTCTGGGCACTATCTGGCACAGCGTATTTGCTGTCAACATTCTTGATGGTTACTGGCTCTGAAGTTTCAGTTGGAGCGAGTTTTACTCAACAACTTTTTGTATTTATCACCGACATCGAGCTTGGTCAGATGTTGGCTCTAAACACCGCAGCAGCTTTTGTTTTGTCTATTGCCACTCTTCTCGCTAGGAAACTATTCAGTGTTGCAATCTGTGCTGCGATTGGATTGTTGTCTCTAGTGCCAGTAGCTCTTAGCGGCCATGCTGCAGGAACAGCTAGTCACTCTATGGCTGTTAACTCACTTGGTATTCACCTAGTTGGAATAAGTATCTGGGTTGGTGGTCTTGTAGCCATTGTGGTTGCATACAAAGCAGATCCTGTAGTTGCAATAGTGAAGAGATTTTCTTCTATAGCTCTAGTTGGGTTTGGTTTAGTAATTGCTTCTGGTTTCGCATCAGCCCAAATTCGAATTGGTACCCTAGAAAACTTGGTTGGCACAGGCTACGGACAAGTTGTAATTCTAAAAACCATCACTTTCATTTTGTTAGGCGTCATTGGTGCATTCCATAGAAGAAGACTTCTTGGGTTGATTGAGATTGAACCTAGAAAGTTTTGGCAACTAGTTTCTGTTGAATTTGTAATTTTCGGGATTGCTATTGGTTTAGGAACGGCACTTGCAAGAACAGAAAACCCTGTTTCCGATTTGCCTGTTGGAACTCTCACTCCAGCCGAAATCCTTACTGGTGCGAAGTTACCTCCTGAGCCAGGAATGTGGACGTGGGCAACAACATTCAAACCTGATTTACTTTGGATATTGATTTGTGTTGCTCTTGCTGGGTTCTATCTAGTTGGTGTTTGGAGAATGAAGCAACGAGGTGATAGTTGGTCTTGGAGTAGAACTGCTTCTTGGTTAGCAGGTGTTGGTCTACTTGCTTATGTAACTAATGGCTACTTCAGTGCGTATGAGCAATATTTGTTTAGTGCACACATGCTTGCTCACATGCTTCTAGCAATGGGAGTGCCCGTTCTGTTAGTGCCTGGTGCTCCAGTTACTTTGATTTCAAGGGCGGTAGCTAAGCGTCAAGATGATTCACGTGGAGTTAGAGAATGGATCTTGTGGGCTGTTCAAACTAAGTACGCTCAATTCATTTCGCATCCTTTGGTTGCAGCAACTATGTTTGCAAGCTCTCTTGTTGTGTTCTACTTCACACCGCTCTTTGGTTGGGCAACCAGAGAACACATTGGACATCAGTGGATGATTGTTCATTTTGTGATTACTGGTTATCTCTTCGTGCAAGCCATCATCGGTATTGATCCAGGGCCATCAAGGTTTGGTTATCCCCAGAGACTGATATTGATGATTGGAACGCTTGCGTTCCATGCATTCTTTGGACTGGCTGTAATGAGCTCAACCACCCTGCTGCTACCTGATTGGTTCGGGGCTATGGGAAGAACTTGGGGAGATAACCCACTACTTGATCAACAAACTGGAGGAGCTATTGCCTGGGGCATAGGAGAGCTTCCAACTGCCGCAATTACTTTGATTGTTGCTTTCCAATGGGCAAGAGCAGACGCCAGAGATGCCAAGAGACTAGATAGAGCTAGTGATAGAGGTGGCAACGAGGATTTGGCCGAATACAACCGTATGCTTGACGCTCTGGCCAAAAGAAAACAAGATCCAAGGAACTAATTGTCAACGCTGAAACTTTCTAAAGAACAACTCGCTCTCTATCAATACATAGAGAAGGACGGCCAAACAGTTTTTGTAACCGGTAGAGCCGGAACTGGTAAATCAACCCTGCTTGGCTACCTGAGAGATAACACTGGGCAGAAAGTTGTAGTTTGTGCTCCTACTGGAGTTGCTGCCTATAACGTAGGCGGAATTACAATTCATTCCCTGTTTGGTTTTGCCTTTGGAGCTCTAACTCCTTCTGATGTTGCTAAACATTTAGGCAGAAGACAACGAGAAGTTCTAAGGGAAATAGACATGCTCATCATTGATGAGGTCTCCATGGTCTCAGCAAACCTAATGGATGCAATTGATGTTGCCTTGAAGGTAGCTAGAGGAAAACCTAAGGTTCCTTTTGGTGGCTGCAAAGTGGTTATGTTCGGAGATCCATATCAACTAGCACCAGTGCCTGCTAGAGGAGAAGAGCTAGCCAAACTACATGAAATGGAATACAGATCAATGTGGTTCTTTGATGCCAAGGTTTGGTCCAGTGAACGCATGGAGATTTTCGAACTAGTAGAAATCTTTAGACAGCGAGACCCTGAGTTCAAACAGATTCTTAACTCAATTCGTGTTGGTGAAGTCAATCAGGAAATCGTTGACAAGATTAATGCTGCTGGAAACAGATTCCCACCGCATGAAAATGTAATTCGGTTAGCAACAGTCAATAGCACCGTTGATGCAGTTAATTTTGCAAGATTGCAAACACTGCAAACCGAAGAGAGAGTCTTCAAATCTTCTTTTGCTTCAGGTGATGCAAGTTCTTTTGGTTCGACCCTTCCTGCTGAGTCAGAGCTACATCTAAAAGTTGGTGCCCAAGTTATGTTCATCAAGAACGATGATCAGAAACCAATCAAGAACTCAGAAGGAACTATGAGTTGGCGCTGGGTTAATGGAACTATCGGCAAAGTAGTTTCATTCGGTGAAGGCAACCAAGTATTAGTTGAAGCAGACAACGAGATCCACACCGTAGGAATGAGCACCTGGCAAAAGGTGCGTTACCTTGTTGAAGAAGACTTCAATGAGGAAACAGGAAAGTTTGTAGAAACACTAGTTCCTGAAATTCAAGCTGAGTTCAGACAAATTCCACTAAGACTTGCTTGGGCAGTCACAGTTCACAAATCTCAAGGTCAAACCTATGACGAGGTAACAATTGATATGGGTAGCGGAGCTTTTTCATCAGGACATACCTATGTTGCATTGAGCAGAGTGAGATCTCTTGAAGGCCTCTATCTAACCAAGGCCATCAGACTAAAAGATATTCAGGTTGACCCAACTGTTGTTGAGTTCATGAGTGGAGCTAGAAGCCTCGTTAAGGACGACCCACTGGGCTAAGAGTTCAACCACCAGTTGATTGGGTGTTCAACTCTTTGACCCCACCAAGTCTCGTTATGTCCAGTTCCTGGCCATAGCTCTGCTCTGTAGTTCACATCTCTATCCCAACCATCTTTATCCATGGCTTCAACAAATTTGAAATGCCAATGGAAATACGTTGCATCAAGTTCAACAGTTCCGCAATCGCTATAGATTCGAACCGATCCAGGCTCACCTAATCCCTTAACCAGAATGTCAATGAGTTCTTGACCACCCAAAGGCCAGCTAGTGGATAAAGATAGTGCTGTACCAAATACTTCAGGATGTCTCATCACTCCATAGATAGTTGCAAGCCCACCAAGGCTTGCTCCTAGCTGAGCGGTTCTCTCAGGAGAGAGTTTCAGAGAGTAACGTCTAGCTACCTCAGGAGCTAGTCTCAAAGCCAACATGTCTTGGTATTCATTACCTTTGTAATCAATATCAGTTGGGCGATGAATAGGGTCAACTTGATTCAGTAGTTCAGGATGAGCTTTCAAGATGTCTTCGGGAATCAACTCATTCATGCGAAGAGAATCATCAATTCTGTGAACACCAACAAATATAGGTAATCTGCCATTCACAGCTACTACTCGCCCATCGGCTATTGCTTCAGGAATCCCCCAGTTCTGTCCATTCCAAGTCTCGGTCTTGTCCATGAGGAAGTTTCCACCATCATGAGCAACTACCAATGGAGTAAGTTCATCAAAAGTTTCCGGCACCCAAACATCAATTCTTCTTCCTTCAAATTCAAATGTCTCAATACTTCCCTTATTTGAAGGCTTTCCAGCAGGAACATTGTGAACGCGATTTGATGAATGCTTAGGGGTTGTAGCTTGTCTTTCTAATTTAGAAAGATGTAATTCACGCATTGCTAACCAGAAAGGAAATACAAAAGCTATTGCTGTGATGAAGCTAGAAAGCGCGTACCAAACAATGTTCTTCATGCCAATGCGTCTAGATTCGATGAACATGAAAGGAACAGCAGCGAATGCGGTCACAAAGAGATCTAAAGCAAGAACTAAATCAACTTCAGAACCGAACCATGAGCTTAAGTAGTCCTGACCTTTGAGAATGGCAATTGTGTTGAAGTACCAAGCGGTAATTAGCCCAACTCCAGCCACTGCGAAATAGAAACTTGCCCTTTGATTCCTGTTAATGTTCTTCAAGTAGATTTCTTTCCTAGGTAAATAATTTAGAATTGAGCAAATGAGACCTCTTAGCAATTTTGTCATTGCCCGCAGCAAACTTTCCCTCTTCGGCTTTATTGGCCTCATTTTGCTGTCCCTAATTGGTGGAGTTCAGGCATTCGGCAACCTTTCAGGTGGTGGCTATACCAACCCAGGCTCAGATTCAGCCAAGGTAGCTGACATATTGGGAAAAGACTTCAAACTCAATGAACCAGAAGTTGTGCTTATTGCTGACATGGGGAGAAGTGTTGATGACCCACAGTCAGCCAATATTGCTGGATTAGTAACTAGGGCTCTAGAATCCGTTGACGGGGTAGACAGCGTTAGCTCTTATTACTCATTAGGAAGCCCTTCAAGCCTTCGCTCAACAGATGGCAAGGCAACCTACTTCTTCGTTGAACTAGATCCAAAAGCTTCAATGACTGAAGTTTCCGGTGTTATTCAAGACGAGTTCACTGGAAAGAACTACGGGGCAACTCTTTATGTTGTTGGTGTTGGAGCTGTTACCAGTGAGGTTAATCACACTATTGAAGCAGACCTAATCAAGGCAGAGTCTATTGCTTTACCTTTGGTAATGCTTTTGATGATCTTTGTTTTTGGTTCGGTTGTTGCAGCTGGATTGCCGCTGATGATTGCAGTGCTAACGATTCTTGGTTCATTCTTCTTTATCTGGATCTCTTCCCTAATTACAGAAACTTCTACTTTCTCAGTGAATCTAGTTACTGGTTTAGGACTGGGGCTTGGTATTGACTATGCGCTTCTAATGGTCAATCGCTACCGAGAACAACGTCAACAAAAACAAGATGTTGCCAAGGCAGTTGAGGTCACCATGATGACTGCAGGTAGAACTGTGTTCTTCTCTGGTCTAACTGTTGCTCTAGTAATGGTTGCCTTGAACTTCTTCCCCCAGACATTCTTGAAGTCATTCGCTATGGCTGGACTTGTTTCAGTAGGGCTTGCAGTTGCGGCTGCTCTGATTGCCTTGCCAGCAGTGCTGAACATCTTGGGTGACAGATTAGAGAAGTGGCCACTATTCAAACATCGTCCCACTAAGGATGTTGGCTTCTGGTCAAAGCTTGCTGTATTTGTAATGAAGAGACCGGTAGCTATCATCGTTGTCTCCGTCATCGCCTTAGGTTCATTGGCATCACTAGGAACAGGTGTAAAGCTTGGGTTAATCGATGACCGTATCTTGCCACCAGATAACAGAGTTGTAGTTGCTACCGATCAGATCCGTGAAAGATTCTCTGGTCGCGAGGGCTCACCAGTTGAGATCATGGTTAAGAGCTCCAACGATGAGCAAATTACAAGTTTTGCAACAAAACTTTCTAATCAAGAAGACATCGTAAGAGTTCAGACTTCTGTGGGTGTTTTCTCAAAGGTAGAGATGTCTGAAGGTGTTTTCAGTGATGGAATGCTAATTCCTGGAACAGAGGGACTCTTCAAAGACTACGAAGGTAACAGCTGGACACGCATCGTTGTTATCGCCGATGTTGAGCCTAGAAGCCCAGCTGGTGAAGAGATGACACTGAGCCTTAGAGACCAACCAAATAACTTCTCAGGGATTCTTATTGGTGGATCAGCTGCTTCCTATACGGACTCACTTCTTGGAATTACAAATAATCTTCCATGGGCAGTACTTTGGATTGTAATTACAACTTTGATTCTGCTTTTCCTATTCACAGGGTCTCTAATACTTCCAATCAAGGCAGTTCTTCTAAACTTCTTATCTCTGTTTGCAACTATGGGTTTCTTAGTTTGGGTATTCATGGATGGAAACCTAAAGTGGTTGCTTGGTGATTTTGCTACCCCTGGCACAATTGATTCTTCTTCGATTGTGTTGGTTGCGGTAATTGCTTTCGGATTATCTATGGACTACGAGTTGTTCCTACTTTCAAGAATTAAAGAACAACACGATAAGGGATTGAACACAACTGATTCTGTTGCACTTGGTCTACAAAGATCTGGACGCATCATCACAACAGCAGCTCTAGTGCTTGCATTCTCGTTTGTTGCTTTCGCAACGAGCGGTGTGAGCATTATGAAGATGCTTGGTTTAGGAATTGCATTCGCTGTATTGCTTGATGCAACAATCATTAGAGCTCTTCTAGTTCCTGCTTTGATGAGACTCTTTGGAAATGCTAACTGGTATGCACCTAAGTGGATGCTGTGGGTTCAGAAGAAGGTTGGCTTAGAGCACTAGTCGTCGCTCTTTAGATCTTTCTTTAGATGCTCTGCTAGTTTGCTACTCAGTCTTAGATACTCAAGCAACTCTGCATCAGTAAAGACACTGAACAACTCAGACATCTTCTTCTCATGCTTAGGCATCATCTGCTTAGCCTGAGCCTCAGTCTTAGCTGTTACAGAGATCAGATAAACACGCTTGTCATGAGGGCTGACCTGTCTAGTGACTAGACCTTCTTTTTCTAGAGAATCCACCAGTCTGGTGATGGCTCTAGGGGTGACATCCAGAAGTTCTGCTGCTTCACCCATAGTCAAGGTCTTGTGTCTAACCAGAACAGCAATAAGCATTAGCTGAGGAGCTGAGCCTTTCCAGCTCACATCTATGTTTCGCTCTAACCAGCGAGAGAACAGGTGTCCGAGGCGAAGGGTAACTGCTCCTCCTAGAGGACCCCTCTTGTTCTTAGGGACCTTGTTTAGAGCATCAGCCTGACCCTCGAAGACTCTTTTGAGTTTCTCAGGAGGAGTGATACGTCCCTCTTTATCTCGCATAGGTTCTATTTTGCCTTACACACTGCCAACCAACCACACCCTTAGAGAACTTCAGGGTAACCTTTTGATTATGTTAATGTCAGACAGAGATATCAGAAGCCAGATCGAAGCAGGCCGTATTGGCCTAGACCCATTAGAGATGAGCTTGTTACAGCCATCCAGCATGGATGTGAGATTAGACAGGTTCTTCCGCCTATTCGACAATCACAAATACGCGTTCATCGATCCAGCAGTAGACCAGCCAGATCTAACTAGGTTGATTGAAGTTAGTGCCGATGAGCCATTCATCCTGCACCCAGGTGAATTCGTTCTTGGTTCAACCTATGAGTTTGTGACTCTGCCTGATGACATTGCAGCAAGACTAGAAGGTAAGAGCTCTCTAGGAAGACTAGGTCTACTAACCCACTCAACAGCAGGATTCGTTGACCCTGGATTCAAAGGTCACGTAACTCTAGAACTTTCCAACACAGCAACACTGCCAATCAAGCTCTACCCAGGTATGAAGATCGGCCAGCTATGTTTCTTCCAGCTATCAAGTGCTTCAGAGACACCTTACGGTTCAGCTAAATACAACAGCAGATACCAAGGACAAAGAGGCCCAACAGCATCACGTTCATTCCTCAACTTCTATCAAACAGATGTTGGTAATGAACCACTCGAACAAAAGGATTAATAAAAAGAACCCGTCCAGTTGGACGGGTTCTTCATTTAACTCTTATTAGTTTATGACTGCAGGTCTTGGATGAACTCTAGTTAGTAGCACTAGACCAACAACCAGGATGACCATTAGACCCCAGATACCGTAGATGGTTGTGTTACCGGTTGCGCCAAGCTGGACTGCAGTCCAGATGCTTGTTGCCCAGAAAGTTCCTGACAAGAATGAAACTGCTCTTCCGGTGAATTGGTAAAGACCAAACACTTCACCTTCACGACCTGCCGGTGTGAAGCGAGAAACAAAGGTTCTGCTTGATGCCTGAGCAGGTCCTACGAATAGACATAGAAGCAAACCGAACAACCAGTAAGCAGGCTGACCGTAGCTAGCAAAGATGAATACACAGCTACCAGCAATGATTAGTCCAATAAGAGACGCGATGATGACTGTTCTTGAACCGATTCTGTCATCAAGAACACCACCGATAGCAGCACCAATACCTGAAACAATGTTTGCCGCGATTCCATAGAAAATAATTGATGTCTGATCAAAGCCAAACGCTAGTGTTCCAAGCACTGCACCGAAGGTGAAGATACCTGCAAGACCATCTCTATAAACAGCACTTGAGATTAGGAACTTAAGAGTTTCAGGAGCTTGCTGACGAAGTGTGACTAGCTGGCCCCAAAGTTTCTTATATGAAGATAGAACGCTCTCTTTGGCCATTGGTTGCTTTTCAATCTCAGGAACGAAAAGCAAAAGTGGAATAGAGAAGATCAGTGTCCACACCGCAGCGAACAAGAAAATTGATCTTACGTTTAATGCATCATCAGTTGGAATACCGAACCAAGGAACATCAGGTAAGACGAAACCAACAAGAGAAATCATCAGCAGAATAATTCCACCGACATAACCAAGAGCCCAAGCAAAACCAGAAATCTTTCCGATGTTGCTTTCTGTTGTCACACCCTTCAACATCGCGTAGTAGTTAATAAATGCTGACTCTTGAACGATTGAACCAATTGCATAGAGAACCAATCCAAACAAGAAGTACTCAGGCTTTGGTTCAACAAAGAATGAGGAGACCATGATGACAACCAGGACAAGAGTCAGGGTTACGACCCAGAACTTTCTCCTACCGTTGACATCAGATCTGCGTCCTAGAACCGGGGCGATTAAGGCTAGAAGAACACCAGCTATAGCTGTTGCCCATCCGATGGCCTGATCAGGGTTCTGGGCAGCTGTTGCCACAGCACTTGCCAGGTACACAGGGAAGATGAAGGTCTGCATGATGGTCGGGTAAGGCTGTTCAGCCCAGTCCCATAGCATCCAGGAGAAAGTCTTTAGTTTCGAACTTGATTTAGTCATAGGAAAAGTTTGACGGCAAAAGACCATAAAGATGTCTGGTTTCAAGTACTTTTTCACAACGATTCTCAATCTGTTTGCCTTGAGCGAACTTGAGCCGACTCACATCAAGTTTTCAGGTTATTTGCTTGACATAATGCTGGGGATTTGTGAAACTTGAGTCAACAAGGCTCAAGTTCGAGTTTTGAGACACAAAAGCTGCGGCCCAGTAAGGGCGGGCACTAATAAGGAGAACAACCACATGGCACGTGCAGTAGGTATTGACCTAGGTACAACAAACAGCGCAGTAAGCGTATTAGAAGGTGGAGAACCAACCGTTATTGCTAACGCTGAAGGTTTCCGTACAACCCCTTCGATAGTTGCATTCACTAAGGACGGCGAAGTGCTTGTCGGTGAAACCGCTAAGCGCCAGGCAGTCACAAACGTAGATCGCACCATTGCGTCCGTGAAGCGTCACATGGGCACCACATGGAACTTTGATGTTGACGGTAAGAAATACACCGCCCAAGAACTATCAGCTCGTATCTTAGGAAAGCTTAAGAGAGATGCTGAGACCTATTTAGGTGAACCAGTAACAGATGCAGTTATTACTGTTCCTGCTTACTTCAATGACGCTGAGCGTCAAGCAACTAAAGAAGCAGGTGAGATTGCTGGTCTAAACGTTCTAAGAATTATCAACGAGCCAACAGCAGCAGCTCTTGCTTACGGTCTTGACAAGGGTAAAGAAGATGAACTCATCTTGGTATTCGACTTAGGTGGTGGAACATTTGACGTTTCACTTCTAGAAGTTGGAAAAGATGATGGCTTCTCAACTATCCAGGTAAAAGCTACCTCAGGTGATAACCGCCTAGGTGGAGATGACTGGGACCAGAGACTTGTTGATCACTTGGTAAAGAAGTTCAAGGAGACAACTGGCGTTGATGTTGCTAAAGACAAGATTGCTCTACAGCGTCTAAAGGAAGCAGCAGAGCAGGCTAAGAAAGAACTTTCTCAGTCAATGTCAACCAACGTTCAGTTGCCTTACCTTTCTCTAACTGAGAATGGTCCAGCTAACTTGGACGAGACAATCACTCGTGCACAGTTCGAACAACTAACTAACGATTTGTTAGAGCGTACTCGTAAGCCATTCAACGACGTAATCAAAGAAGCAGGCGTAAAGGTTCAAGACATTGCACACGTCATTCTTGTTGGTGGTTCAACACGTATGCCACAGGTTGCAGAACTTGTTAAGACTCTTACCGGTGGTAAAGAAGCTAACAAGGGTGTGAACCCTGACGAGGTTGTAGCAGTTGGTGCATCTTTGCAAGCTGGCGTTCTAAAGGGTGAGCGTAAAGATGTTCTATTGATTGACGTGACTCCGCTATCTCTTGGTATTGAAACCAAGGGTGGAATCATGACTAAGTTGATTGAACGTAACACTGCGATTCCAACTAAGAGATCAGAAGTTTTCACGACAGCTGATGACAACCAACCTGCAGTTAGCATTCAGGTTTACCAAGGTGAAAGAGATTTCACTAGAGACAACAAGTCTCTTGGAAACTTTGAACTAACTGGTATTGCTCCAGCACCTAGAGGTTTGCCACAGATTGAAGTGACCTTCGACATCGATGCAAACGGTATCGTGCACGTGTCAGCTAAGGACAAGGGAACTAACAAGGAGCAGTCAATGACTATTACCGGTGGTTCTTCCCTCTCTAAGGAAGACATCGAGCGCATGGTTAAAGATGCTGAAGAGCACGCAGCTGAAGACAAGAAGCGTCGTGAAGAAGCGGACACTCGTAACCAGGGTGAACAGATGGTTTACCAAATCGAGAAGTTGATCAAGGACAACGACCAGAAGCTTTCTGAAGAAGTAAAGACAGATGTGCAAGCAGATGTTGATGCCCTTAAGACTGCCCTTGCAGGAGAAGACTTCGATGCAGTGAAGTCAGCTCTTGAGAAGCTAAACGAATCACAGACTAAGTTGGGCGAAGCTATCTACGCTGCTGCCTCTCAAGAAGCAGAGCAAGAAGCTCCTTCAAGTGAAGACGTGGTTGATGCTGAAGTAGTCGACGAAGAAGAAGAGAAGAAGTAATGTCTGAGGACAACGGGTCAGTGCCTTCAGGCACTGACTCTCCTCAGGATCCCATAGATGCTGAATTACAAGAACTTGTTGAAGAAACAGGGCCTATAAGCAAGGAAGCGGAGCTTCTAGGTGATTTGCAGAGACTGCAGGCTGAGTTTGTAAATTACAAGACTCGTGTTGAACGAGACAGGGATGTTGCACGTGATGCAGCTATTGCTGAAGTTATTAGAGCATTCCTACCTGCATTCGATGACCTATCTCTAGCAGAATCACACGGTGATCTTGAAGGTTCTCCATTCGCAGCTGTTCTAAACAAGCTGCGTAATGGTGGCGACAAGTTCGGTCTTGTTGTGTTTGGTGAAAAGGGAGAGAAGTTCGATCCTGAAATTCACAATGCACTTGTGCAGACTCCTTCAAAGGATGTAACAGAGAATGTAATTGCGGATGTAATCTCTCCGGGATACAGACTCGGTGAACGTCTTATTCGTCCAGCAATGGTTGCAGTTTTTATTCCTGAAGCGGAGTAGTGGCAGATGGCAAGTCAAGATTGGTTAGAGAAGGACTTCTATAAAGTTCTTGGCGTAGCTAAGGACGTTGCTGAAGCAGACCTCAAGAAGGTTTATAGAAAGCTTGCTAGGAAATATCATCCTGACTCAAATCCAGGGGATGCTAAATCTGAAGCTAAGTTCAAAGAAATCTCTGAAGCGTATTCTGTTCTTTCAGATAAAGATCAAAGAAGAGAATACGATCAGTTCAGAGCTATGGGCGGTGGAGCAAGATTTACTGCTCCTGGTGGTCAAGGACAATCCAATGCAGGCTTTGAAGATGTCTTTGCGAACTTGTTTGGTGGCGGAGGCGGAAGAGGCTTTGGTGGTTTCGGTGGACCAATATCAGGTCAAGACCTAACTGCAACAACTGAACTTCCATTTATTGATTCAGTAAATGGAACAACAATTAAGTTGAACTACTCAGGCATGGATCCAATCAATGCAAAAATACCTGCTGGTGTTTTAGATGGCCAGAAGATTAAACTTCGTGGCAAAGGTGCTGCCTCTCCTAATGGTGGTCCTAACGGAGATTTGGTTATTACTGTTTCTGTTAAACCTCATCCTGTGTTTAGTAGAGATGGAAACAATCTTCGTCTAAGCGTTCCAGTAACTTTTGCTGAAGCGGTTTTAGGTGCAACTATCTCTGTGCCAACCCTTGGTGGGGATCCGGTGAAACTAAAGGTTGCTCCTAACACTCCTAATGGAAGAGTGTTGAGAGTTAAAGGTAAAGGTGTAACAACTTCTAAAGGCACAGGAGATCTTTTGGCAAGCGTTGAAGTTCTTGTCCCATCACACATCAGTGACAAAGCCGCTAAAGCATTAGCTGAATTCGATGAACTACTTCCTAAGGAAGACCCGAGACAAGATCTATTGAATAGAGCAGGACTTCTCTAATGAATTACATAGATCCTGATGCACCAATCCTGACTATCGCTGCCGCTGCTGAACTAGCCAAGATGCATCCACAAACTCTTCGTCAATATGACCGCATGGGTCTAGTTAGACCAAGCAGAACCATCGGTCAGTCCAGAAGATATACCCTTCGCAATGTGAGTCAGTTGGCAGAAGTAGCCAAGCTCTCTAGCGAAGGAGTATCTCTAGTTGCTATCAAGAGAATCCTTGACCTTGAGAACTATGTTGTAGACATGAAGATAAGAGTCAATGAACTAGAAAAACTCGTTGAAGAGCTCTCTCAGAAACAACCAGGGGCCAGAGTATTTGCCGTTGGGGATGGCGGAACAGTTAGCTTGCCATCTGGTAGCAGACCTAAGAGATCAACCTCAGTTGTGCTGTGGAGACGCTCCCAATAGTTCTTTAAGGCGAACTTTAGCCTCTTCAATAACTGGCTGATTCGCTAAAATTGGGCACTATGACCAACAAAACACAAGAACGCACCTATGGCCAAGGCTCTCAGGGCGAACCAGTAAAACCAACCCCTTCTAAACCAAGTCTTGGAGCAAAGCTCAAATACAGCTTTGATAACTCCATAGCTAAGAGCGGTATGTTCGTTACTTGGATGTTGGTCCTAATGATCATCTTCAGCATCCTGCTGGTCTTCATCAGAGCGATTCTGTTCGCTCTTCCGTTTATCACTCGCCCTGATGCTCAGGTTGTGTTTGAGTTTGAGACCTTCTGGCAGTCATTTGCGACATTGTTCGGCAGGGGCATAGAAGCTACCTGGGCTGAACGCATTCTTAGCTTCCTAACTTGGGCAGCCACAATAACTCTTGGTGCAGCAGTAACAGGTTTTATCGTTGGTGCAATTACTAGAGCCTTCGAGAAGCTTCGTAAGGGTAAGAGCCCAATCATTGTTAACAACCACACCCTTATCTTGGGTTGGTCAAACCGTATTTACCCAATCTTGAAAGAACTAGCTATTGCTAACTCAAACGTTAAGAAGGCAAACGTAGTTATCTTCTCCAACCAGACTCGTGACTTCATGGAAGGTGAGATTGAAGCTAGAGCTAAAGATCTAGGCAAGCTAAAGGTTGTTACTAGAACAGGTGATGTAACTAACCCTGAAGATTTGAAGAGAACAAACATTGCTAACGCTAAATCAATCATTGTTCTAGATAGCGATGAAGCTGGAGATGCAAACGTTGTTAGTGCTGTTCTTGCAATCAAGGCAGTTAATCCAAACTCAGACATCAAGATCATCACTGAGATTGATGATGCGAACACCGGTGAAGCACTAACAGTTGCAACTCAAGGTCAGGTCATCACAGTTCGTTCGCAAGAAATTATTGCTCGTGTCACAGCTCAGGCTTCTAGAAGACCAGGTCTTGCTGCTGTTGTTCTAGATTTATTGGACTTTGATGGAGATGAGATCTACTTCGCAGACGTTCCTGCTTTACATAGCAAGACATATTCAGATGCACTTCTTGCTTTTAGTGATGCGTCTGTTATTGGTTTGCTAAACGAAGACGGCACGGCTCTTGTGAACCCTGCTCAGAACTTCAAAATCAAAAAAGGTATGAAGGTTATTGCAATTGCTGAAGACGATGACAAAGTTGTCTACACAGGTGTAAGAGAAGACATTGCAAAGACTAAGGTCAAGCCAGTTGTAAGAGCAAAGGATGCTGCTGAGCACCTACTGATTATTGGTTGGTCTTCAATGGGTAGAACAGTTCTAAATGAACTAGCTAGCTTCCTACCTAAGGGCTCTACCGTCCACATCGTTGCTCAGTCTAGATATGTTGCAGCAGATGACCTAAAGAACCTAAAGTTTGGATCAATCAAGGTGACTTTCGCTAGCGTCTCTGGCGATGTTGATGACCTAATTGCAGCTGCGAAGGGTAAGAAGTTCAATGAGGTTATTGTTCTTGGTTACCGCAATGCAATTAGTCAGAGTGAAGCAGATGCTCAGACCATGCTTACTATGTTGCAGATGAACCAGTTGTTTGCAGCCGAAGGTAATGGTGTTGAACCAACTCGTCTTGTTGCAGAAATTCTTGACTCAAGAAAATCTGAACTTGCAAGAGTTGCCGCGGTAGATGATCTTGTTGTTAGCGATTCTCTAGCTGCTCTACTAATTGCTCAAATCAGTGAGAACCCAGCTCTTGCTCCAGTGTTTGAAGATCTATTTGATGCTGAAGGTGCAACTTTGAATGTTAGAGACATTACTGATTACGCAAAGCTAGGCAAGTCTGTTTCATTTGCTGAATTAGTAGCAGTAGCTCGTAACCACGGTGAATCAGCTATTGGCTATCGTTTGGCATCAGGTACTGGTGCTGAAGGTTCAACCGGTGTCGTTCTGAACCCTTCCAAGACAAGTGAGTTCGTTCCTGTTGCAGGAGATTCACTTGTTGTGATTGGTAACTTGAACTAAATGACCCAGCTCGACCAGCTCAAAAAGGATCTAAGAGCTGTCGCATCAAAGGAGTGGGCAGTCGGTTCGGCTAAGACCAAGGTCTTTGGCGAAGACAGTTATGGCGCTGGAGATATATTTCTTGGAGTTACAGTTCCTGACACGAGGCTCATTGCTAAGAAGTACAAAGACCTTCCTCAGCAAGAGCTGGCTACATTAGCTAACTCGAAGTATCACGAAGAGCGCTTAACAGCGCTGGTCATCTTGAATCACAAGTATTCAAAAGCTAAAGACGATGCCGAACGCATCGCGCTATTTGAATTCTGGCTGATGTTAGTCAAGACAAACAAGGTAAATAACTGGGATCTGATTGACGCTAGCGCTCCATACATGGGAGAAATTCTTTCAAGACATCTTGGCTACGGTGCTCCATTTCTAAGAGCACTATCTAAGTCAGATAACCTCTGGGAAAGAAGAGCTTCTATACTCCTCACCTTCCCACTGATCCGGATAGGTAAGTTCGGTCCAACACTAGCTATGGCTAAAGAAGCATTAACTGATGAACATCACCTAATTCATAAGGCAGCAGGTTGGATGTTGAGAGAAGTTGGTAAGCGAGATCAAGAGTTACTCACCGAATTCTTAAATAAACATAAAGCCAGAATGCCTAGAACTATGCTTCGTTACGCTATTGAAAAGTATTCAGAAAAAGAACGCAAAGCTTTTCTAGCAGACAACTAATTGAAATTAGATGATGTCAACAACAACAGGAACGTGATCAGATGGGCCTTCGCCTTTTCTTTCATCTCTAACAATCTCTGCTGATTGAACTCTTTCTGCAAATGCATCGTTACCTAAGATGAAGTCAATTCTCATTCCTTCATCTTTAGGGAATCTAAGTTGTTGGTAATCCCAATAGGTATAGCCATCAGGAATTAGAGGTCTAACAACATCCTGCATACCGATTTGTTCAAATGCATTAAATGCATCACGTTCTGCTTCTGAGACGTGGGTTGAACCAATGAATGCATCCATGTCCCAAACATCTTTATCAAGTGGAGCGATATTGAAATCTCCCATTAGAGCAAGAGCTTGATCTGGTTCATGCTCTAACCACTCAGCAGTAACTGAAGCTAGTCTGTCTAGCCATTCAAGTTTGTATGTGTAGTGAGGGTCATCAAGAGTTCTGCCATTAGGAACGTAGAGAGACCAAAGTCTCACATCACCAAAGGTTGCTCCCAGTGCTCTAGCTTCTTGAGCTGTTTCAGGCCCAAAGCCTGGCATGCCAGGGAAACCAACTTCAACATCTTGTGCAGGAATCTTGCTAGCAAAAGCGACACCGTTCCATTGGTTCAAACCATGAAGAACCACGTGATATCCAGCGTCAGTAAAGGCCTGCATAGGGAACTGCTCTGGCTTGCACTTAATCTCCTGCATAGCCAGAACATCAATATCTGCTCTCTGCATCCAGTCGATTACACGCCCGACACGGGTTCTAATTGAGTTCACGTTATGAGTTGCTATGCGCATTACTTAAACTTAAGACATGACTGATACTTCTTCCACTAAGCACCGCCTTGTTGAAC
>Ga0315905_10001167_pt1 | contig 28368 bp, 30 predicted proteins | sample LakEriMetagenome_5_FD_203522 | JGI IMG/M metagenome (GOLD analysis project Ga0315905, IMG submission 203522) | Freshwater fungal communities from buoy surface, Lake Erie, Ohio, United States - Buoy 4 MA121 | ecosystem: Environmental > Aquatic > Freshwater > Lake | place: USA: Lake Erie, Ohio...
TGAAAAAACATGCCGCCAATCAGCGCGAATATGATTCACTGCATCTGATCGGCGAGCAAAAACACGTCGGCACCTAGGCGGGTGGCGCGGTCAGGCCGCGCAGTTTTTTATCCGCCTTGCCTTGCCAATCGTCCGGCACAATAAATCCCCGATCACTCTCCAGCCAGACATCCTCATTACGCATCAGGCTGGCTACCATCACAGGCAAGGGATCTTCCTGAAACTGCACCCGCAATTGTTCTTGTAGTTGCGAACGGCTCAGGACACTTTCATCGGTCATACGCGCCGGTGCAAGCCAGGCGAGTCGCGGCAAAACTGCGCAGACTTCGCTGAGATGCGTGTCGATTTCCCCCAGAGTGCACCACCAACCGCGACAATGATTTTTTTCAATCCCGAGTCGCTGCGAGGGAATCTCTTCGCCACGACGATAAAACAGCCAGCCACGTACCAAGGCCTGCGCCCGATCGATGGGTCTGGGCAGCAAAGCTTGTGCCGCCGGATGCTGACCCAGCGATAGTTGTCGCTCGAGAATCTTGCGCATTTTTGCGCCCAGCGTATCCGCCAGATTCGGGCCAACAAAATAATCGGCCGTCTGCACACGGGCCCAGGCCGGGTCGCTGGAACATAACAAATAAAACTTCGTCGCAAACTCCCAGTGCAACAAGCTCACACCATCAGAAAGCAGAAAATCGAACTCGCCTACTGTCTCTTCCTTGCCTGCACGGACTTGCATGCCGTGCGCAACCAGTTGTTGTTGGTGCGAGAAATAGCAGGCGAGCAGCTTCTCGGCATAACGCCCAAGACGCGTAAAGGGATTCAGCTCCAAAGTGGCGCTAAGCAATTCGGGTTCATCATCCAAGGTCCTCAGCCAGTCTCGGGCGAGATCAGCAGTGTGCGGAGGCAGGCTGGCGATTTTGCCCTCCCATCGCGGCGATTCAGCATCGAGTAAATCAGGCGCATCCAGCAACCAGGCCAGCGCGCGCACATGCGGATCACGCAAGCCGTGCCAGCGTGCATGAAAACGCTGTTGGAACGAGGGCGCGTCAGCGTCCATTTACAAGGCTCATCGCGAGACAGAGGTCTTGCCAGCTCTTGGCCTTCTCGGTCGGCTCAAGCAGAAGGTAGGCTGGATGGTAGGTCGCGATCAAAGGTATGTCTGCACGATCATGCACTTCTTCGCGCAGACTGGCCAATGATGTTTCAGTCGGCAATCCAAGCAGTGCAACTGCCGCGGTTTGACCGAGCGCAACGATGACGTCCGGTTGAATCAAATCAATTTGTCGTTCCAGATAAGGCATGCAGGCGGCGACCTCATCCGCTGTCGGAGGACGATCGCGTCCATCAGCACCGACCGGACGACATTTGACGATATTGGCAATGTAGGCGTTGGCACCTCGAGCCAGCCCAAGAGCATGCAGCATATTGTCCAGCAGCTTGCCCGCTGGGCCGACAAAGGGCTCGCCCTGCGCATCCTCCTGATGGCCCGGCCCCTCGCCCACAAACAGCCAACGGGCTTTGCGGTCGCCCACACCCGGCACCGCATGCGATCTACCCTGACACAAGTCACAGCGATTGCAAGCGCGGATAGTCTCTTCGAGCGTCGCCCAATCCATGCCCATCACGCTCGCAGCATGCGCGGCGGCTTCTGCCGATGCGCTACCCTCCAACGCGGTTGCAGCGGAACCGCTACCCGACTCGTCTGCGCTCAGCCCACGTCGCTGCCACACGGGTCCAAGACCCATCTGCTGCAACTTGCGAACTTTGTCGGGATCCATCTGCATAACTCAAAGCATCTTTCGCATCACGATGGCATCTTCGCGTGACGCGCCGGCTGCCGGATAATAATTTTTACGCTGACCAATTTGTACAAAGCCCAGATGGTGATACACCAACAAAGCATGATTGTTTGACGGACGTACTTCTAGCAGCACGGCGTGCATGCCGGTGTCGCGTGCCAAGCCAATCAATTTGTCGAGCAACTTACGCCCCAGGCCTTCACCCTGCACATCCGGCCGTACCGTGATGTTCAGCAGATGCACTTCTTCGACCGCATAGATCATTAAAAAATAGCCAAGTAAATCGCCATCCCCATCGCGCAACACCCACGCCTCATAGCCGCTATCCAGCGAGTCGAGGAAGTTACCGCGCGTCCAGGGAAACGGATAGGCGTTCCGTTCGACGGCAATCACATCTTCAATATCCGTCACGTTCATCTTGGCAAAACAGACTTGCTGCCCATCCTTATCCTGCTTCAGCACAGAGCTCATGCGCCCGCTCCTGCACCTGCTTCTTGGATACGCTCTGCCGTCGTCAACGCGACCTTGTTCCTCAGATAAAGGGGTTGCGCTTCGCGTGCATGAACACCCTGACCCTGTAGCGCAAACTGACGCCCCAGCTGGGCGATTTGCGATGCATGCGGCATCAGCTCAGGCCAGCGGCGAACAGACGCTAGCCCATTGAAACGATCTGCGTACGCTGCCAGACCATTGCCGGCCACACAGCTCGCACCCTCTGTGATGACTTGCTCCGGCGCTGAGAGACAGGGTTCGATGACGATCTGCCATTGTTCATCGAAGCGATACTGTGCCCAATACACCTCGCCCATGCGCGCATCCAGCACCGCAATGATGTTGTCGCCGGCCCCTTGATTACGCGCCGCATCGGCCATTGCGAGCAAGGTGACGACAGGAACCACCGGCAGATTCGCACCAAAGGCCAGCCCCTGGGCAAGACCGCAAGCCGTTCGAACGCCGGTGAATGATCCAGGACCTGCGCCAAACGCCAGTGCATCACATTGTCCCAGCGTGAGGTCCTGCTCGCGCAGCAATTCCTGCAACAGTGCGAGCACCGTCATGGAATGTGTTTGTGCCCCCGAAGATTCACGCGACGTGACCCGATCGCCGCACAACAATGCGACAGACGCGAGTTCAGTGGAAGTTTCTATTGCTGCGATGGTGGGGAAGATTAACGACATAATCATATTTTACCGTGCGCGCCGCCTTTAGCTCTGCTAGGTGAACTCTGGAGCGCATTCCTGCGCTACGGTAAAATCTTGGTATGTCTAGTTTGTTTTTAGTCCGCGAAAATTTTTCTGTCCTGTCCGACGCCTTGGCGTCGGGCAAATGGGTGGTCGCTTGCCTGTGTGCCGGGTGGTGCGATGTGTGCAAACAGTATCGCGCGGGTTTCGATGCACTGGCGCTCCAGTATCCCGAGCACCAATTCGTCTGGATTGATATTGAAGATCAATCCGATCTCATCGGGGATCTCGATGTGGAAAACTTTCCGACCATCCTCATGCAACGCGGCGACACGGTGGCTTTCTACGGCACCATGATGCCCGAGCCGAGACAAGTCGCCCGCTTGCTTGAAGCTCAACTTGAGCGCAGTGATGAAGAGCTCAGCCTTGAAGCAGACAGCAATTCGCAGCGCCAGCAGTGGCAAACCGAATGCAATCTGCGCCTGCGTCTGGATGAACTCAGTTCATGAACTCAATTCATGAATTGAATTCATGAAACCACTCAGCCCAGCCTGAGAGGCAGACTACGCAGGCGCTGCCCTGTGATTTTGAATATGGCATTGGCCACCGCCGGCGCCACCGGCGGCGTACCGGGCTCGCCCGCACCCTCGGGTGCCTCCTCACTTTGCATGATCTCAACGTCAATCTGCGGCATTTCGCGCAGACGCAGCATCGGATAATCATTAAAATTTCGCTGCACAACACGTCCATCACGGATCTGAATTTCACCGTGCAGCGCAGCGGATAAACCGTAGGCGATCGCCGATTCGATTTGCTGCGTCACGCCCAGCGGATTGACCACACGACCACAATCAATCGCGCAACTGATGCGATGCACCTGTATACGTCCATCCGTGACCGATACCTCGGCCACTTGCGCGACGATGCTGCCAAAGGATTGATGCAAGGCGATACCCTGCTCTCGACCCTCAGCAGGCTTGCCGGCCTTGGCTACTGCCGCCTCCAGAACCGCGAGATGACGAGGATGCTCGCGCAGCATCTGTCGACGGAAACTCAGCGGATCCTGACCCGCTGCCAGCGACAGCTCGTCAATAAAACTCTCTTTGAAAAACGCATTATGCGAATGCCCCACCGAACGCCAGCTTCCCAACGCGACCGGCGCATCCACCTTGACGTGCGATGCACGCTGACTGGGAATTTCATAACAGTGATCGTGCAGACCTTCGACCGTGGTCTTGTCGGGTCCCAGCTGCGGCAAACCAAAGGCCCGCGCCAGCATTTGCTGCACCGGCGCACCCGACGCTGAATGACTTTCCCAATGCACCACGCGACCTGAGGCATCCAGCGCTGCACTCAGCCTGACCACTGCAGCAGGTCGATAAAAATCGTGAGCCATGTCATCTTCGCGTGACCACACCAGACGCACCGGCGCCCCCTTTGCGGCCCGGGCCAGCAGAGCGGCTTGCACCACCATATCCGTTTCAAGCCGCCGACCAAAACCGCCACCCAGATAGGTCATATGCAAAGTCACCTGATCTTCGCTCAAGCCCAGCGCACGTGCAGCGGCACTGACTGCAATCGAAGGCACTTGCGTCGGCACCCACAGCGACAACTGATCTTTGATCAGCTGCGCCGTGCAGTTGATCGGCTCCATGGCCGCATGCGCGAGCAACGGCGCGCGATACTCTGCGGTGATCTTCTTTGCCGACGATGGTGCTTCACCACTGCCTTGACTGAAATAGGTGAGCCCCGATTCCTGATCCAGACGCTCTTTGAGCTGGGTGAACATTGACGAATCCGAGGACTGTGCATTCGCGCCGTCATCCCAAACTATCGGCAGTTGGCTCAGCGCCTTGTGGGCCAGCCACCAGCTTTTGGCCAACACCGCAACCGCCTCGGGCGCACCGGAACGATCAGCAGGCAGTGCAATGACATCCATCACACCGGGCATCTTGCTGATCTTTACGGAATCGAACGATTTCAGTGATCCGTCAGACACCGGGCACATCGCGATAGCTGCATGTATCAGCCCTGGCAGACGGATATCCATGCCGAACTGGGCGCGACCATTAATCTTGTCGGCCACATCCAGACGCGGTGTAGCGTTGCCAATCAGTTTGAATTCTTTTGGGTCTTTGAGTGCAAACGGTACATCGCCCATCTGAGCCGCCTCGGCCGCCAGCGCGCCGTATCCCAATTTGCGACCATCTCTATGAATCACAAAGCCTGCCTCGGTGGTGCACTCATCCTGAGACACCTTCCACCGCAAGGCAGCAGCGGCCAGCAATCGTGCACGCGCGGCAGCGCCCGCTTCTCGTAGCGGTAACCAGCTGTCTTTGATACTCGACGATCCGCCCGTCGCCATCACACCCAGCTCACGCTCGGTCTTGCGTGCCAGCCACTGCGCAACGCGCTTGATTGCCCCACGATCATCGGGGTGAAACGGCAAGCCATCGGCCATCATGCTGGTGTCACCGTAGATTTTGTCAATTGGCGCTTGCAGTAAACGGACTGCACTCATGGGTACATCAAGCTCCTCCGCCACCAGCATCGGCAAGGCGGTGCTCACGCCCTGACCCATCTCACTTTTGGCGACCACCACACCAACGCTGCCGTCGGTACCAATCGTGACCCAGCCATTGAGAGCACTACTGCCTTCTTTTAGATTCAATGCCGCACGGCCATGCAAACGCTGTCTCGGCGGTATCAAGCCCCAGCCGACCACCAACGCGCCGGTCAGTCCCAGCCCACCCAGAATAAAATGTCGGCGCGACAAGCCCGTTTTCGATGCCGATTTTTGTGACAAGTTGAACCTCCTATTTGCTAATCGGGCGTATGCTGATCTGCTGTGCCCAAACTAGAAAGTGACAGTGTAAATGAGCGAGAGCTTTTTCCAATCCTTCATACTGCTTTTGCTCGTGACCGATCCCATAGGTAACGTTCCATTGTTTGTCGCTGCACTTCGAAAGGTGCCCACCGAGCGGCGCGCGCGCGTCATCGTGCGCGAATGCGCAATCGCTTTCGTACTGCTGCTCACTTTCATGTTTGGTGGCCAGCATTTTCTTGATGCCTTGCAGTTAAGCGAGATCTCGCTGCGCATTGGTGGTGGCGTCATTCTTTTCCTGATCGCCTTGCGCATGGTGTTTCCGCAGCCGGGCGGAATCTTCGGTGACACAGAGGATGCTTCTGTTGAACCCTTCATCGTGCCGCTGGCCATACCGGCGCTGGCCGGGCCCTCTGCACTGGTGACGGTATTGCTGTTTTCTTCGCGCGGTCAAATGGCCATGCTAGTCTACGTGGGTGCGCTCTCGCTAGTGGCCGCCGTGTGGCTAGTTGTTTTGCTGTCAGCCGAGTATCTGCAGCGCGTGCTCGGCTCGGCGGTAATGACGGCCTTCGAACGTCTGATGGGCCTGATCCTGACCGCGATTGCCATCGAAATGCTGCTAGCCGGGATACGGGATTACATACAGTCGCTCTGAGCTTCGAACCCACCCGGCAAGGCAAAATCAATCAAATCGAGCACAAATCAAGGCTCAATACCGATTATTATTTCGCTTTGGTCACAAATCAGCGCATTTCATGGATCAATTCAAACAAATTTCGACCTTTGTCGATGTCGCAGCTCGCGGTAGCCTATCTGCCGCCGCCCGTGCCGAAGGAATCGCACCGGCCGTTATCGGACGCCGCCTAGATGCGCTTGAAGCCAGACTCGGCGTGAAACTGCTGCAAAGAACCACCCGAAAAATTGCGCTCACCCATGAAGGCCTGGCATTTCTGGAAAACTGTCAGCGCATCCTGCTCGATTTGGAAAACGCTGAGTCGCAAGTATCCGAGCGCAGTGCGCGACCGAGTGGGCATCTGCTGATCTCAGCGCCGGCAGGATTTGGTCGTCAGCACGTGGCACCGCTGATCTCGTCATTTCTGGCAGAGCATCGCGACGTCACGCTCACACTGAGTCTCAATGATCGCGTCGTTGATCTGATTGGCGAAGGCATTGACGTTGCGATCCGAATTGCTGATTTGTCCGACTCCAGTCTGGTCGGAGTAAAGCTCGCTGACAATAAACGTGTTGTGGTTGGATCGCCGGAGTACTTCAAGAAATACGGACGACCCATGTCGCCGGATGAGTTATCGCATCACAACTGTCTCGCCATATCGAATGACGGCAGCCAACGCGGATGGACCTTTCGCCAAAACGGCAAGAATCTAACGGCCAAAGTTGCCGGTACCATGGGCTGCAATGACGGCGCTGTGCTGCATGACTGGGCACTTGCCGGGCGCGGACTTGCGTGGCGGTCTATGTGGGAAGTGGGTGCCGAGATTGAATCAGGCCGTCTGGAGACCGTGCTTGACGAGTTTGCTGCACCGGGCAATGCCATCTACGCCGTATTCGCACAACGTCAGCATTTGCCTTTGCGCATTCGGTCTTTCGTCGATTTCCTGCGCAGAGCATTCGCACAAACGGATTACTGGCGGAAATCGCGATAAAAAAACCTCCTGACTCTTTCAAGTCAGGAGGTTCTTTTGCCAACCCGTCACGAAGACGGTTAACGAATCATGCAAGGTTCAAACGAATCAGACAGGCTGAATGTTCGACGCTTGTTTGCCTTTTGGGCCGCTGGTCACTTCGAACTGAACGCGCTGATTTTCTTGCAAGGATTTGAAACCGTTGCTCTGAATTGCGGAAAAGTGTGCGAACAGATCTTCGCCACCTTCGTCCGGTGTGATGAAACCAAAACCTTTTGCATCATTGAACCACTTGACTGTACCAGTTGCCATTGCATTTCCTATCTTAGTAATTGAGGCGGAATATCCGCCGTAAGAGCGTCTCAACCAAGTAAGGAATTACAGACTGATACTGCACCACTGCTACTCGAATCTCAACGTGGCGCCCATTATACTTGAGAAGCTGTCCACAACCGCCTGATCCAAAAAGAATTTGACCTAGATCGAAAGTTGTGAATTTAAGGTGCTGCAAACCAGTAATTTTTGCTTGGGCAGGCACGTTGTGCGGAGTGGGCCCAAATCGCCTATAGTCCGGAAAGTCGCCCTGAAACCCGCATTCTTACACGATTCCCCATGAAATTTGATGTTGCCATTGTCGGCAGTGGCCTGGCCGGCCTTTCCGTTGCCCTCCATCTAGCCCATACCCGTCAGGTGGTGGTCATTTCCAAACGTGCCCTCAGAGACGGGGCTAGTGACTGGGCGCAAGGGGGCATTGCAGCGGTGCTGGACTCTCATGACAGCCATGATCAGCACGTTTCCGACACCCTGGTGGCCGGCGCTGGCCTGTGCGATGAAACTGCGACGCGTTACATCGTCGAGCAGGGCCGCGAGGCGATCGAATGGCTGATCGCACAGGGCGTACCCTTCACCCGCGATGAGCAGACGGAACTCGGCTTTCACCTCACCCGCGAAGGTGGACATAGTCAGCGACGCATCATCCACGCAGCGGATGCGACCGGCCATGCGGTGCAGCTGACCCTCGAAGAACAGGTGCGCAAACATCCGAACATCACCCTGCTTGAACACCATTTCGCCATTGATCTGGTCACAACCGACAAGCTCGGCCTAACCGAATCGCCACCCCGCTGCCTGGGCTTGTATGTGCAGGATGTCAGCACCGGAAAGGTCATCACCATTGATGCCGGTCACACCGTGCTAGCGACCGGTGGCGCGGGCAAGGTCTATCTCTACACCACCAATCCTGACACCGCGACGGGCGATGGGATTGCCATGGCCTGGCGCGCCGGCTGCCGGGTCGCAAACATGGAATTCATCCAATTTCACCCGACTTGCCTGTATCACCCCTACGCAAAATCATTCCTGATCACTGAAGCAGTCCGGGGTGAAGGTGGTTTGCTCAAGCTGCCCGAGACCGCCGGACAGGCCGCTGGTCAACGCTTCATGCCCTCGCATGACGAACGAGGCGAGCTGGCACCACGCGATGTGGTCGCGCGCGCGATTGACTTCGAAATGAAAAAACGCGGTTTGGACTATGTCGACCTCGATATCAGCCACAAGCCACCCGAATTCCTGCAATCGCATTTCCCAACCATCTATGCCCGCTGCCTGGAATTGGGTATCGACATCACGAAGCAGCCGATTCCCATCGTACCCGCCACGCATTACACCTGCGGTGGCATCGTGACCGATCTCGCCGGTCGCACCGATTTGCAGGGTTTGTATGCGGTCGGCGAGACTGCCTACACGGGTTTACACGGTGCCAATCGACTGGCCAGTAACTCATTACTGGAGTGCGTTGTACTCGGTCGTGCAGCAGCAATGCACATTGCCAACCAAGCCTATGTCGCACCCCTATCGCTGCCTGCATGGGATGAGAGCCGAGTCACCAATGCAGACGAAGAGGTTGTCATCACCCAGAATTGGGATGAGCTGAGACGTTTCATGTGGAGCTTCGTGGGTATCGTACGCACCACCAAGCGGCTCGAGCGTGCGCAGCACCGCATAGCCTTGCTCAAGGAAGAGATTGATGAGTATTACGCAAACTTCCGTATCACGCGCGATTTGCTCGAGCTGCGTAATCTGGTCGAAGTCGCATCGCTGATCGTCGGCAGTGCACTGTCCCGACGTGAGAGTCGCGGACTGCATTACAGCCTGGATTATCCCGAAACACTGCCCAAAGCTTTGCCGACTGTGCTCACACCAACGCGTCGCAGCGCGGTTCGTGCCTATGTGTCACGCGAGCATTGATGACGTGACGATGTTGCGGATCGATTAGATGACTCTGAGCGAGTAATCAACTGCCCGGATATCTTTGGTCAGACTGCCAATGGAAATGCGATCGACGCCCGTTTCTGCAATAGCTCTGACGGTATCGCGTTGTATGCCGCCAGACGCCTCGAGCAATGCTCTACCTGCGTTCAGCGTCACTGCAGCGCGCATGGCTTCAATCGAAAAATTATCCAGCAGTATCGATACTGCACCGGCATCAAGGGCTTCTTTTAATTCAACCGAATTTTCCACTTCAATTTGAACAGTCACACCGGCCTGCAGTGACTGCGCCGCCCGCAACGCTAGTGCAATCCCGCCGGCAGCGGCGATGTGATTTTCCTTGATCAGAATGCCATCGTACAAAGCCAGTCGCTGATTCTCACCGCCACCTACGCGCACCGCATATTTTTGCGCGAGTCGCAGTCCGGGCAAAGTTTTTCGGGTATCCAGAATCGCTGCACGAGTACCCGCAACAAGCGTCACATACGCGCGCGTCATCGTCGCAACGCCTGACAGTAATTGCAGAAAATTCATTGCAGCACGCTCAGCCGTCATCAGCGAACGCGCTGGCCCGGTGATCTCGCATACCGCAGAATCCACCTGCATCTGATCGCCCTCGGCGTAATGCCAGTGAATCAACAGACGTGGATCAAGCGCAGCCATCACCCCTTCAAACCATGGCGCACCACATAACACCGCAGCTTCGCGCACTGTCAGCCTCGCCTGCACAACACCATCCTCGGGAAGCAGTTGCGCAGTCCAGTCACCCGCGCCTATGTCTTCTGCCAAGGCAGCGGCAATATTTTGTTCAAAAGCAGCCTCCAAATCCGCATCGAAAGGTGCGAAGCGGTTGCGCAGCGTACTCATGCCGGGCCGATACCCGAGAAAAGTTTTTGCTCAGCCGCTAAATCCGCCGAAGGCCGGGTGTTGGCTTTGCGCTCAGCCGCAAAATCCAGCATGCGCTGTATGCAGGTCACGGCCTTCTCGCGTACCGCTGCATCGACATGCACCTGGTTACTGCCCGACTCCAGAACATCCGCCAGATTCTGCAGACCATTCATGGCCATCCACGGACAATGTGCGCAGCTCTTGCAAGTCGCACTATTACCCGCTGTCGGTGCTTCGATGAAGTGCTTACCGGGCGCTGCAGAGCGCATCTTGTGCAAAATGCCATTGTCGGTCGCGACAATAAATTCTTTGGCATCCAACGCGACCGCCGCTGCAATCAGCTGCGAGGTCGAGCCCACAACATCCGCCTGTGCAACGACAGCCTCGGGGGATTCCGGATGCACCAGCACTTTTGCTTGCGGATGCGCTTGGCGTAGCAGCTCAAGCTCGACACCTTTGAATTCATCATGCACCATACAAGAACCCTGCCAGAGCAACATGTCGGCACCGGTTTGCTTTTGTATGTAGGCACCCAGATGGCGATCAGGTGCCCAGAGAATTTTTTTACCTTGCGCATGCAGATGCGCAACGATGTCCAAACCAATCGATGAAGTCACCATCCAGTCGGCACGCGCCTTGACTGCCGCGCTGGTGTTGGCATAAACCACCACGGTACGATCAGGATGGGCATCGCAGACGGCGGCGAATTCGTCTGCGGGGCAACCCAGATCCAGCGAACAAGTCGCCTCCAGATCCGGCATCAGCACGGTTTTTTCGGGCGAGAGAATTTTTGCTGTCTCGCCCATGAAACGTACACCGGCGACCACCAGCGTCTTAGCGGGATGATCTCGACCAAAGCGCGCCATCTCAAGCGAATCCGAAACGCAACCGCCGGTTTCTTCAGCCAAATCCTGCAGATCTGCATCGACGTAGTAATGCGCGACCAGCACCGCCTGTTTTTCTTTCAGAAGAAGACGTATTTTGTCCTTGAGTGCTGCCTTTTCGCTCGCCTGCAAAATCTCTGGCACCTTGGCCCAAGCGGAAGCAACACAACTTGCGCCATCGCTCGAAGGGCGTTCAAACTCAACGGTTTTAATTTCCATGGCAGTCGCTTCTTCGTCAGTCTGCGTCAAAAATCACTGTATGCCTTGCGTCGACAGATACTCGTCATAGCTACCCTTGAAATCGATGATCTCGCCCTGCCGTATTTCAATAACACGATTAGCCAGAGAAGAAACGAATTCCCGGTCATGTGAAACAAAGATCAGGGTGCCTTCGTATTTTTCCAGCGCGATGTTGAGTGATTCAATAGATTCCATATCCATGTGATTCGTTGGCTCATCCATCAGCATCACATTGTGCCGACCCAGCATCAGCTTGCCGTAAACCATGCGACCCTTCTCGCCGCCGGACAAGACCTTGACTGTTTTTTTCACATCATCACCAGAGAACAGCAAGCGTCCAAGAATCGAGCGCACGGCCTGATCATCATCACCTTCGCGGGTCCATTCAGTCATCCAATCGGTGAGCGTCTTGTCGGCTGCAAATTCCTCGGTCGGATCCTGAGGCATGTACCCAATATCGGCATTCTCCGCCCACTTGACGGTACCCGCATCCGGCGTGAGTCCGCACAGATCGCCACCCAGACAGCGCAGCAAGGTCGTTTTTCCGGCACCGTTTTCACCAATGATCGCAATCTTCTCTCCCGCCTCGATGGAGATACTCAGGTTCTTGAACAGAGCGCGGTCATAAGACTTGGTAATCCCTTTGGATTCCACCGCAAGTCGATGCAATTTTTTAGTCATTTCAAATCGCACAAACGGATTCTGCCGCGACGAGGGTTTCACATCTTCGACTTTAATTTTTTCTATCTGTTTGGCACGTGAGGTTGCCTGACGCGCCTTGGACTTGTTGGCCGAGAAGCGACGCACGAAATCCTGCAACTCGGTGATCTTTTCTTTCGCCTTGGCGTTGACGGCCATCTGCTGGGCGCGCGCCTGCGACGAGGCCAGCATGTAGTCGTCATAGTTGCCGGGATAAACCTTCAAGGTCCCGTAATCCATGTCCGCCATGTGGGTGCAGACCTGATTGAGAAAGTGACGATCGTGCGAGATGATGATCATCGTCGAATTGCGCTCATTGAGAACATCTTCGAGCCAACGGATGGTGTTGATATCAAGATTGTTCGTCGGCTCATCCAGCAAGAGGATGTCGGGATTCGAGAACAGGGCCTGCGCCAGCAATACCCGTAGCTTCCAGCCCGGAGCAATGCTGCTCATTTGGTCGCTGTGCTGCGCCGTGGGTATGCCTACGCCCGACAGCAATTCGCCCGCACGAGCCTCGGCGGTGTAGCCGTCGTATTCAGCAAACTTCGCCTCCAAATCAGCCGCTTTCATGTAATCGTCGTCGGTCGCATCCGGGTTCGCGTAAATCGCATCCCGCTCACTCATTGCAGCCCACATTTCGGTATGGCCCATCATCACCACATCGAGCACGCGCATCTCTTCGAAGGCGAACTGATCCTGACGCAGCTTGCCCAGACGCTCATTGGCATCGAGCATGACGTTTCCCGAAGATGGTTCAAGATCACCTCCAAGGATTTTCATGAAGGTGGACTTGCCACAGCCATTGGCACCGATCAGGCCGTAGCGATTGCCATCGCCGAATTTGACTGAAATATTTTCGAAAAGCGGCTTGGGGCCGAACTGCATGGTGATATTGGCGGTGGAAAGCACTGCGGAAACCTCAGAGATGCGGACAGGAAGAAAAAGACCAGGCGTTTCGTTGCCTACGACATAGTCGTCAGGACACCGATTCAAGGGCAAGATTTTAGCATTGAGGCTGCCCAACCGGGACGGGCTCTCTCCGCTTGTTGCTGCACCGCCCGATGGGCTGTACCCCCGCTGAATTTATGGCCGCAGGCCGGAATAGCCGCTGAAGGCCAGCTGCAGCTTGGTCGAGTCTGACTGAACACGGCACACAGCGCCGACCGGCAAGGTCAATTTGTCTCGCGTGTGGCCAAAAGGCAGCCCTTGCAGCACAGGTACAGGCAACAGATCTCTCAAGCCAGCCAGCATGGCATCAAAGTCATAGCCATTGTCATACTCACTGAGGCGATAGCCCGAAAAATCCCCCAGGATCACCGCCTTCTGGCGAGCCAAAACACCGGCATGCAGCAGCTGCAACAACATGCGCTCTATACGGTAAGGATGCTCGTTCACATCTTCGATGAAGAGAAGCCCGCCCTCCACCGCAGGCATCCAGGGCGTACCTATCAGATGCGTGATCATGGACAGATTACCGCCCCAGAGTTTTCCCACGAAATCCACAGCGGGATTATCGAGCGCAGAAATCTCAACGCTCACCGGTCCATTCAGACAATGCCAAAAATGCGACTCCGTGAATTCACTGATATCCGCTCGACTGAAATCGTCGCAGATCATTGGTCCGGCAAAACTAACCGCACCAGTTTTTGCCAATAAACCCAGATGCAAGGCGGTGAAATCACTGTGCCCGATGAAATGTTTACCACTGTCTGCCAGCAATCCAAAATCAATCGTCGGCAGAAGTCGTGACAATCCATAACCACCCCGCAGAGCAATCACGATCTCCACCTCAGGATGTCTGGCCGCATCATGCAGTTGTTGCACTCGATCCGCATCACTGGCCGCAAAGCGCTGATATTTTTTGAAGGCGCTGCAGAAGTCATGCACCTGATGTCCCTGCGCACGCAGTCGTGTGGCCGCACGATTTAAAGCCTCAGGATCAGCCGCATAGCCGCTGGGGGCCACAATAGCAATGTGTCGTGATGTTGGTGTCATGGGCTTATGGGCTTATGGACTTATGGGCGTACGCTACAAAATATCGTGAGATGGGGCGTGATGTAAGGCGTCATGGTGGATAGCCTGATGATTTTTTTTAATCTGTTTCATGCCTTCTCGGCACGGCTTTGCAGTCGTCGCTCTGCAAAAAATGAAGACAACATTAAACTGCATTCATCACTCAGCACGCCGCCGGTCACCGTCGTATGGTGGTTTAACTTTTCTTCAGCAAACAGATTGACGATCGAACCACAAGCACCAGTTTTTGGATCGGAGGTACCATACACCACCCTGGCCAGCCTTGCGTGCATCATCGCGCCAGCGCACATGGCGCAAGGCTCCAGCGTCACATACAAGGTGCAGCCCGGCATACGGTAATTGGCAAGCACTTTAGCACCGGCGCGCAGCGCAGCAATTTCCGCATGCGCACTCGGGTCATGCTGTCCTATCGGCTGATTGAAGCCCGTTGCAATCACTTCACCTTCACGAACTAACACAGCGCCGACCGGCACCTCACCCAAGGCCTTCGCCTGACTGGCGGCAGCCAGCGCCATGCGCATGAAGTACTCGTCACTCATGTTCAGGGGTCAGGGGTCAGTGATCTCTGCCCAGCAATTCGGCGTTTCATGCAACACCAGCTTATGCAGCCGCAATCCTGTGCCGTAGCGATCGTTATAAACGGTACGCAGGGTATCAAATGCCGTGCGCGCCAGATTTTCCACCGTCGGTATCTTGTCGATGACGACCGTCTTGTGGTCAGGGATGGTGGCCAGAAAACTGCGCACCGCGGTGTCCTTCGCATAGACCAGAAACGCGTGATCCCAGACATCCACCAGATGAATTTTAGCCAGCGCCTTGACATCAGAAAAATCCATAATCATGCCGTTGTCCGAGCTACCCTCTTCTTCGATGACCTCGCCCACCAGCGTAATCTCGAGCGTATAGCGATGGCCATGCAAATTACGGCACTGGCTTTTGTGGTCAGGGATTCGGTGGCCAGCATCGAATTCCAATTTGCGGGTAATGGTGATCATGCGTTTTTCAGTATTCAGGGTATTTGCAGCAGTTTATGCGTTTGCAAGGACAGTCGCCATTGCGGATCGGATTTGCAAAGATCAATCGCCAGCCGAGTATTGTCAGCCAGCGTGGGGCCATCCATCGGCTGCAGAAAAAAGTGGGTAAATGCCAGCGAGGTGTAGGACGACAGATTCTGGGCTTGCTGCGGTATCACCACCTTAAGCTCATCACCACGATCCACGACCAGCGGTGCCTCGGCTTTGGGGCTGACACAAATCCAGTCTACGCCCGCAGGCACCGGCAGAGTACCGTTCGTTTCAATGGCGATCTCGAACCCGAACGCATGTAAAGCATCAATCAGTGGCGTATCGAGTTGCAGCAGCGGTTCGCCGCCTGTGAGTACCACGTATTTTTTCCTAGCGCGAGCAGCAGGCCATTGCGCATCAATCACCGCTGCCAGCTGGCCGGCATCGGGGTACTTGTCACCCAACACACCATCCGTGCCAACAAAATCGGTATCGCAGAAACGGCAAACCGCGGAGGCGCGATCCTGCTCTCGTCCTGACCACAAATTGCATCCGGAAAAACGGCAGAATACCGCCGGACGTCCGGCTTGTGCGCCCTCGCCCTGCAAAGTGTAGAAAATTTCTTTGACGCTGTAAGTCAAACCGCAGTCCGTAAAAAATCTGGTCAGACCGGATTATCGTACATATTGGGGGTGATGCCCCCGCAGTCTCAGGGGAAGCGGACCACGAACACGGTTCCCTTGCCCTCGGGGCCGGGGCGCAGCTCAATCACGGCATCGTGATCGCGCGCACTGTCACGAACGATGGCCAGACCTAAACCGGTCCCCGGCTGTGACTGGTCGAGGCGATAAAAGCGGTTGAACACGCGCTCTTTTTCCGATGCCGGTATCCCCGGGCCACTGTCCTCCACCATCAAGATACCGTGCCCATCGACTTGAAGACAACTGACCGTCACCAAGCTGCCATTAGGCGAATAGCGAATCGCGTTATCCACTAGGTTATCGATCATGTCGCGCAACAGAAAACGGTCGCCAGCTACACGCGTGGGCTGTAAATCGAAACCAATATCGATATTTTTTTTCAGCGCTTCCTCGACAAAGTGCTGCACCGATTCAGACACCAAGGCATCCAGAGATAACTGTTCAAGACGATGGCGCTCAAAATCCCCCGGCTCGGAGCGCGCGAGTGCCAGCAACTGATTTGCCTGCCGCGCCATTCTTTCGGTCGAGGCCAGCATGAGTGAGGTCGATTCAGTGGTTTCGGTATCGCTGCGGTGATGGGCGCGCAACCATTCCAGTTGCGCCTTAAAACCCGCCAGTGGTGTGCGCAACTGATGCGCAACATTCGCCAGAAAATCCTGACGGGTACGAGCATTTCCCTGAACACGGTTGAGCAACTCATTCATCGCACGGATGAATGGCACGATTTCTTCCGGCGCATTCTGCAGCGGCAGCGGCGACAAATCATCGGAACTACGGCGCTCAAGATTACTTTCCAGATCACGCAGTGGCTGTAAACCCCGCTTGAGAACCAGCCAGACAACCAAAGGAATCAAGATCACCAGCAGCAACTCCAGCGCGAAGAGCGACAGCAGTATTCGAAGCCGAATTTCTTGGCGCTTAACGCGCGTCTCAGCAGCACCAATCAGCACCGTCTCGCCGCCGACCTGTGTACGCAGCGAGATAACACGCACCTCCTCGCCACGCATGCGGGAGCCATAGGCTATCCAAGGTTTGCCTTTTTCGGGCACCTGCATTTCCGGGAAATCTCGGTCACCCGCAATCGTTTTACCCGACATGTCACGCACGACAAAAAACACTTCGTCCAGGTGATCAACGCGCAAAATCTGTTCAGCTTGTTGCGACAAGCGCAGCTCCACCGAAGAATCTTTTTCTGTCACATGCGGCACCAAAGCCCAAGCGGCATCCGCCAGGCTCTGGTCGAGCGCCGATTGGGCAGGTATCCAAGCAAGCCAGTAGGCGGCGGCGGCAGCAGCAACATTGACGGCCATCAGCGTAATGACCAGCCATTGCAACAGTTTGGCTCTGAGGCTCATCCGCGCGACTGCTCCAGCAAATAACCGAATCCCCGAATTGTCTTGATGGAAATACCAGCAGAGTCAATTTTCGAGCGTATCCGAGACACATAAACTTCCACGGCATTGAGTGTGACCTCTTCACCCCACGGAAGAATGGCATCGATGATTTGCTGTTTGGAGACGACGCGCGATGAGTTCTGCATCAGGTGCTCAAGCACCGCCCACTCGCGTGCCGATAACTCAATCACCTGACCATCAACCGTCGCTCGACGAGTGAAAGGATCAAGTTGTAAACCACCCATCTGCAAATGAACCGGCCTAGGATTGCTGCGTCGTACCAGCGCTTTGAGACGCGCCACAAGTTCGGGCGCGGCAAATGGCTTGACCAGATAATCATCAGCGCCCAACTCCAGTCCCCGCACGCGATCCTGCACGTCATCACGCGCCGTCAGTAGCAACACCGGCAAGGCACTACCACGGGCACGCAGGCGACGAACGACCTCAAAACCATCGACGCCCGGCAAACCAATATCCAGCACAGCAACAGAAACCTCGCGCGATATCAGCGCATGATCAGCCTCTTCACCATCGTGAACGACGTCAACCACCATGCTGTGGCCGCGAAGAATCCGCGCGATACCATCGGCCAACACCAAATCATCTTCTACCAACAACACATGCATAGTCACATCCGCCATGAGGCAATAACTCAAGCATTTTGCCAGAAGCTTGATTCAGGCCGTCTGATCAAACGGAAAGAAATAAAAAACACCGGGCCGCAGCCCGGTGTTTGATCTAAGACGATGTTCCTGATTTACGCAGCTTCAGGAACGCTAGGCAGACCCGAGAGCGCCATAGCAAGCTCTTTTTCATCATAGTTCTCGTCTTTGAGACTGCCAGCAAAATAGGCAGAATAAGCCGCCATATCAAAGTGCCCATGACCACACAGATTGAACAGAATCACTTCGCTCTTGCCCTCGCGCTTGCAGCGCAGCGCTTCTTCAATCGCACCTTTGACGGCATGATTAGCTTCAGGCGCGGGCACGATACCTTCATGACGTGCGAACAACACACCAGCGGCAAAGCATTCGGTCTGATGATAGGCCGTCGCTTCGATCAGACCCAACTCTTTCAGGTGTGACACCAGTGGCGCCATACCGTGATAGCGCAAACCACCTGCGTGGAAGCCCGGTGGTGTAAATGTTGAACCCAGTGTGTGCATCTTGGTCAGCGGCGCCATGTGGCCCGTGTCACCGAAGTCGTAAGCGTACTTGCCACGCGTGAGCGAGGGACATGCAGCCGGCTCTACTGCCACAATGCGTGGCTTAGGACCACCGCGCAGTCCGGCACCGATGAACGGAAAAGCGATACCGGCAAAATTCGAACCACCGCCAGTACAGCCGACGATCACATCAGGATAAGCATCCGCCATCGCCATCTGCTCCATGGATTCGATACCCACGATGGTCTGATGCATCAACACGTGATTGAGTACCGAGCCAAGCGCATACTTGGTATCGTCGTTGGTCGCAGCGATTTCTACCGCTTCAGAGATCGCAATGCCCAAACTACCGGGATGGTCAGGTCTCTTCTCCAGCACCGATCGACCGTAGTTGGTATCCATGGAAGGCGATGCCACGCAACGGGCGCCGTAGGTTTCCATCACGGCGCGGCGATAAGGTTTCTGGTCATACGACACACGCACCTGGAAGACGGTGACATCAATGCCGAACAGTGAGCCAGCAAATGCCAGCGAGGTACCCCATTGTCCGGCACCAGTTTCGGTTGTCAGACGCTTGACGCCCGCCTGCTGATTGTAGAAAGCCTGCGGTATCGCAGTGTTGGGCTTGTGACTACCTGCGGGGCTCACACCTTCGTATTTGTAAAAAATCTTAGCCGGTGTGCCGAGCGCTTTTTCCAGTGCATGTGCACGAAACAGCGGCGCGGGTCGCCACAGGCGATAGATATCACGCACGGGTTCAGGAATGTCGATTTCACGTTCGGTCGAGACCTCTTGCATGATGAGTTCCATCGGGAACAGCGGCGCAAGATCATCGGGACCAATAGGCTGCAGTGTGCCGGGATGCAGCGGAGGCGGCAGCGGCTTAGGCAGGTCAGCCTGAATGTTGTACCAGCGACGGGGAATACGGTCTTCGGGAAGCAGGAATTTGAGTTGTTGCGACATCGCTAGTAGCTCCATCATTATTGTGGTTATAGATATGCTGCCTCATTTGCCGGGCACATACTCATCCATTATTTTTTTGACAATGGAGTTTGTGCTTGCTACGTCCGGACTAACGCTAATTTACTTCGGCATCAGGGGTTTCGTCTATCCAGAAAACAAAACCCCCTGCCAAGGCAAGGGGTGTTCATCTCAAGACCATGAGTTTGAGAGTGTATTACTTAGCTTTCAAGCACTCGCTCATGAATTTCTTGCGCTCGTCGCCTTTTTTACCGGTAGCTTCTTTGTTGCAGGTTGCCATTTTGTTTTGCTGCGCGTTTGCTGGCTTCTCGGAAGCGGCCGGTTCCGCAGGCTTTTTGCTCAGGCACTCTTTCATGAATGCCTTGCGCTCGTCGCCCTTTTTGCCCGTAGCATCCTTATTGCAAGTCACCATCTTGTTTTGCTGTTCCGTTGCCGCTTCGGCAACAGGCAAAAATCCCCACGACAGCATCGCTATGGTCGTAATAATAAGTTTCACGCTTCCTCCTAAAAGATAGTGCGCTTCTGCGCGGTTTTTATTTCCAATAATATTTTGCCTGAAAAAAAAAGAGCACCCAATAACAAAAGCCGCGCAGCTTATTTTTAAAAAAATAATCAGGCAGGTGCCATTCGTTCCATCAGCCATTTCGCCACACGCAGCACCACCTTGTCTTCACCATGCCGGCCCACCACCTGTAAGCCCACTGGCATGCCGCTATGCCCTTTAAAAAAAGGCAGATGAACACAAGGCAGACCCAGCAGTGTCCATACACGGCTGAAAACTGGATCGCCAGTCTGAGACAGTGTGTCGGGCGCCTCACCGATCGCACTAGGCGCCAACAGTACTTCGAACGCACCAAATGCATTGGACACCATACCGCGCGCCGACTGAGCCAGCTGGAGATTGGCGTAATGACGCTCCACCGGAACCTCCAGCCCGCTGTTAATTACCTGATTGAGTTGCTCACTCAAGAGATGCGGATGCCTGAGACGCTCATGCGCAAGCGACCGCACCAAATCAAACGCCATGATCTCCTTCTGCACTTGAATCAACTGAGAAAACAAAAGCGGCAATTGAAGTTCCCGAATTGGCATACCAGCCAAAGCGAGCACCCGCGCTGCATGTTCAAAGGCCTTGTGCGTATCCTGATCCGCATGCGCCCATTCATGGGTATGGCACATAGCAATGCGCGGCGCATGCGATACATCGATCTGCATCAAGCCGGGATCGCCGGTGCTCGCAGCAGCAAACAGCGCGACATCATCGACCGAACGCGCAATAAACCCGATAGTATCGAGCGTATCGGAAAGCGCTTTCACCCCAGTGCGATTGACTAGGCCGAAACTGGGCTTGTAGCCAACCACACCACAGAACGCTGCAGGCCTAATAACCGAAGCAGCCGTTTGCGATGCGAAGGCCAGCGGGATCATGCAATCGGCCACCGCAGCAGCGGATCCGCTGGACGAACCTCCGGGCGTATGGGTGACGCCATGCGGATTACGGGTCTTGCCCGGCTTGAAGGTCGCAAATTCGGTAGTGACAGTTTTACCTAACATAAGCCCGCCCTGCGCTCGACATAGAGCAACGGCCGCCGCATCAGCGATAGGCTTATGCGATGCGTAAATCGGCGATCCATACGTGGTGGGCATGTCCGACGTGTCGAACAAATCTTTCACCGCGATAGGTATGCCATGCAAGAGCCCCTGCATCGGCCTGCGATCCAGTTGCCGCGCCTGCTCGAGCGCGCTGTCGGCCGCCAGATACTCCCAAGCCTGTACATCGCCTTCTCGCGCCTGTATGCGTTCAAGACAGGCATGAACCAGTTGTTCGGCAGTGATTTCGCGGCGCTGAAGCTGGGGGGCCAGCGCGCTGGCCGTTTGTTCGTGAAGGGCTTGCGGCATTGTTAATCCTTATGTTTATTCTTATTCAAGCGTCGCGATGTCTCAGGCCTCCGTATCCCGCGCAACTGGAGTGTAACCGGCGTGGTCAGCTTCGATAAAATGCATATTAGTCAAGCCCGACTTATGTTTATCTCAGGACTACCCGCCGAATTTGTTAAGGCATCAAATATAGCTACCTGCCAGCGTCAATACTTTGCCGCCGGTACTCATTTTGAATCGCGCGATCCCCGCACTGCGAATCGTATTCACACCACCTAAATCAAGCAGACGAACACCGCGACTACGCAATTCTTCTATGCCTTTCCACAAAATCAAATTGTGGGCATGCATCTCGCGTCCCTTATCGGAGGTCCAGCCCACGTAGTAAGTAGCAGCGTCTCCGTGAATCAAAAACATCATGGCAGCAATGCGATCCCGCCCCAGGTCGGCACGCAGCGTCAATATGTTTTTAGCTGGCTGTTTTCGCGACTGCACATAATGATCAAAAAATGGTAGCGGAAGTCCCTCCAGCTTTTTATCTGTGCGTTGCTGCATTTCAGCATCCAGCAGCCAGCGGTACTGGCCCGCGTTAGTACCCACACGCTGAACAACCATCTCACTCGCCTCGCCACCCACCAGTCGGTGCCGCCAGCGTCGGTCGAGCCCAGCGCGCAAATCTGTAAGTGACGGCGTCAAATCAAGCATCACCGTCGACATACCTGACATGATGCGTCGCACAGGACTTAAACCATGCCGCTGCCCTTCCGCTACCTCTGGCGTCACCAACATAAAACGAATGCCTGAGAGCGGCAGTGATTTTTTAATCGCTTTGTAGACTTTTGACTCTTGTTCAGGCGTGAGCGATTTGTGCCACACCGGGCCTCGCGTACACAAAGCGATAGCGCCCACGCGACCCCATTGACGAACAATGAACTGAGCCTGCGCCACCGACTCACCATCATGCAGGACAAGGGCGCGCAATACGGTTACACCCAATTTTTGAAGGCTGTCGCCATAGGCCCAATCTTGTTGCAGAGTGCCCAGCGCAGCAGCATGGGTTGTATCCCAAGCTTGCGCATCATCGCCTTCCCAATGGACTATCATGGGCACCTTACGATCTCAGTCGGCATTACAATAAAAATCATGTGGAAGCGCTTCTTGGAAAAACGACGAGCCCAGACTGTCATGGGCCACAAGTTACGCGAGCCTCGCCCGACCTGGCTGGCCGGATTGTGGGCCATGGTGTATTTTGGACTGCCGTTTTTACTTATTACCATGTTGATCGATCTTGCCATTGCATGGTTTTCAGGTACCTGTGTTGGTCTGTGGTGCTATCTCTGACACAAAAAACGCTGAAATCAATCGTTGCTCAGCGAGGCCAGCGACTGATTTTACCTTTGGCATCTGAACTCTGGAATTTTGGTTCAAGCATAAGCCGGCTTCCCAATTTCGTTTTGGCCATGCCAACAAAACAGCGTCCAAAAAAATTATCGATTTGAGTATTTTTTGATTGCTTCATTGCGAAGCGACACCCATTCAAATAAACCCATGACGCAGTTTTTTGGTCCACTCACTGTCGCTGAAGTCTCACTACACGCGGTCGCGCTATTAGCCATCTCGCTCATGCTGCTCTGGCTGCGTCGCTGGCCTCTGCTGTTCGCGTTATTTGTTTGGCCCGGAACAGTGGCACACGAACTGTTACATTTTTTCGCGGGCTGGATCACCGGTGCAAAGCCAGTATCCCTATCGATCATCCCGCAACGCGATCCTGAGGGTGGCTGGGTACTGGGCTCGGTAGCATTTGCTCGTCTGCGCTGGTGGAACAGTGTACCCGTAGGCCTTGCACCGCTGGCACTGGTACCAGGCGGAGGTGTTTTATTTATTCACTCAATGTTCTGGCCGCTGTTGTCACTGCAGGGCGCAGGAATCAAACTCGTGGCTGTGCAATGCCTGATAGCCGGCTGGCCAAGCCCCCGAGATTGGTCGCATGCCATCATTGGACTGTTAATCACAGGGGGAGTGATACTGGCGGGCTTTCTGGTGATGAACAAGCTCGGCCTGATTTGATCAAGGACCCATCAGCTGGCGTTCTTGTTACTCAACGAGCCTTGCTCGGATCGGCTCGGCATACTTTCTGAAGTACTTCACCAGACAATTCCAGCGTTACATTCTGCTTTTTTTCCGATGCAGGAAAAGTCCAAACAATCTCATCACCATTTAGTAAAAACTTTTGCTGGAATAATATCAATTCACGATGGCACGATATTCTGTACTTGATCAATGCTGCAGTGTGTTGCAGGCCCATCATGTCGCGTTGAGAGAGAAAGACATGCTTAATTTGAAAATTTTCCTGTTGTGAGGAAGTACGCTTAATCGAGGATGCATCAAGGAAAGTCTTGGATAACTCATCGCTCGACACAAAAATCCACTCATCCCCTTTAGCAGATAACGACAAAAACAAAAGGACTAGGGTGAGAATTTTTTTCATGTTGTTTTTCAAATTAAGAACCTATTCAAAAATGAGTTCTGAAAATTGACTAGACTTTTGAGTAAAGTTCTAATGGCGCACAGCGACATTGATCAGAAAAAAATTTATCAGACGAAAAATATAAGCACCTGTAAATCCTGCAAATAAATACTTTACCGAACTCGCCGATATGATCCAGGCCCAATTCCGTTTCGCGGAGTACACATGATGTACTCACTGATGTTAACCGAGGTATCTGAAATATTAAAAACAGCCTCGTCACTCACGGTAATCATGTAGCCGCCTTTGACTGGTTTGAGCTCTTCGTCAAGATCACACAACTTACCATCCGGGAAGGGCCGCGGATTATAGGCGTCAGGCATCCAGTTTCCCCACAGGCGGATACGTTTGCGGCCATCAGCGGTGAAAACTAGAATGGCCAGACTATCGTGCGTGAACTTGCCATCCGCATTTGAATAAATTTTTGAAAGTGCCTGCGCCTCAATTTCAGCCGTACGGGCTCGAACCATCGCTGCACAACGACGCGCAGCCTCTGCGCCAGAAAGTGATTTACCACTGGCATCAGTCATGCAGTAGGGATAACCCGATAAAAACATACGCTGCGTGGCAAGCAAAAATCCCTTCAGGGGAAAACCTGCATTGACTTGCTTGAATACCTCACCCATTCGCGTATCTGCAGCGTCGAGCTCTGGGCTACTACAGATGAGCTTCTCTAGGGGACGGCGAGCTTTTCCACAATCAAAGCTAGCCGCCGAAGCGGCGCCGGAAAAGAGCAACAGAGCCCCAGTCAACGCAATTGCGCGTAGAAGAAAAAAACTCATACAAACTCCCTTGAAAAAATTGAGGTCGTATCCTGTGCAGGACAGTTATTTTTTATAATTTTTGAAACTTTTAAGGGATTGCTGACCATAAGCTTGTTATGCCGGTTGCCTAATATACCTTCAAGCAACGCCCGCATCAAAATCCTGCGTCATCGCTCGGGCGATCAATGTAATCGGTGGTCACGATAACGCCTCGAGCTTGAAAAGACTCAAATCAGGTTACCGCTACGCTGGCGCGCGCCTTATGCAATTTTCTGTAGCTGTCGAGCAGACGGTGATGCCTGGCCAGCCCCTCCAGGTTCATGCTCGTTGGCGTTAAGCCGGAGAAGCGTACGCTACCATCGACCGAGCCCATGGCGGCATCCATCCGCGCATCGCCGAACATACGACGGAAGTTAAGCTCGTAATCGTCCAGCTCTAAGTCGTCATCAAGCACCACCTCCAGCACGACATTCAAGGTCTGATAAAACAATTTACGCTCGACCGTGTTGTCGTTGTATTGCAAGAAGGCTCCTACCAAGTCATGCGCCTCTTCAAGCTGCCGTAACGCGAGATGAATCAGTAGCTTCAACTCCAGCACGGTCAGCTGGCCCCATTCGGTGTTCTCGTCAAACTCAATGCCGATCAGCGTAGCAATATCAGAATACTCATCAAGCTCATTGTTTTCTAAACGCTCAAGTAGTGCAGTCAGGCTGGCATCGTCGAGGCGATGCAAGTTCAGAATGTCGGCGCGAAATAGCAGGGCCTTGTTGGTGTTATCCCAGATCAAATCCTCAATTGGGTAAATTTCAGAATAGCCTGGCACTAAAATCCGGCAGGCTATGGCACCTAACTGGTCATACGTCGCCATGTAAACTTCTTTAGCCATGCCCTCGAGGATGCCCAATAGCGTAGCGACCTCCTCCGCATTCGAGTTTTTTCCTTTACTGGAAAAATCCCACTTCACAAATTCGAAATTAGCTTTGGCACTAAAAAAGCGCCAGGACACGATGCCACTGGAATCGATGAAATGTTCAACAAAGTTATTAGGCTCAGTGACCGCGTTACTTTCAAAGGTGGGCTGGGGCAAATCGTTCAGACCTTCAAAACTCCGACCTTGTAATAACTCCGTGAGACTGCGCTCCAAAGCCACCTCAAAGCTTGGATGCGCACCGAACGAGGCAAAGACACCGCCCGTCCGCGGATTCATCAAGGTGACGCACATCACCGGGTAAGTACCGCCCAGTGATGCGTCCTTTACCAGCACCGGGAAGCCCTGCGCTTCCAAGCCTTGAATGCCGGCCAAGATACCGGAGAATTTCGCTAGCACGTCGGGCGGCACATCAGGCAAACAGATTTCGCCTTCAAGGATTTCACGCTTGACTGCGCGCTCAAAAATCTCAGACAGACATTGCACCTGTGCTTCAGCCAAGGTATTGCCAGCACTCATGCCGTTGCTGACGAATAGATTTTCAATAAGGTTGGACGGGAAATACACCATGGCGCCATCAGATTGACGTACAAAGGGCAACGAACAGATACCGCGCTGCGCATTACCTGAGTTGGTATCAATGAGGTGCGAGCCACGTAATTCGCCATCGGGGTTGTAGATTTGCAGGCAGTAGGGATCTAAGATTTCAGCCGGCAGCGCATCCTTGGGCCCCGGCTTGAACCAGCGCTCATTCGGGTAATGTACAAACGCCGCATTAGCGATGTCTTCGCCCCAAAAAGCGCCAGCGTAGAAATGGTTGTTACTGAGCCGCTCGATGTATTCACCTAACGCCGATGCTAAGGCGCTTTCTTTGGTCGCGCCCTTGCCGTTGGTAAAACACATCGGCGAGTGCGCATCACGAATATGCAAGGACCACACGTTAGGAATGATATTGCGCCACGAAGCAATTTCAATCTTGATACCCAAGCCCGCCAACAGGCCCGACATATCGGCAATGGTTTGCTCCAGCGGCAGATCTTTGCCAGCAATAAAGGTACTCGCGTCAGGCGCCGGCGTCAGGGCCAGTAAAGACTGCGCATCAGCATCCAGACTTTCGACTTCTTCAATGACAAATTCAGGTCCAGCTTGCACCACTTTTTTGACGCTACAGCGCTCAATGGCGCGCAAAATACCTCGACGATCCAATTCGGGAATATCCGGCGGTAACTCCACCTGAATTTTAAAAATCTGCTGATAACGGTTTTCTGGATCAACGATATTGTTTTGTGACAGGCGGATATTTTCGGTGGAGATATTGCGGGTGTCACAGTACAACTTTGCAAAGTAAGCGGCACACAAAGCCGACGACGCTAAAAAATAATCGAAAGGTCCGGGTGCAGATCCATCGCCCTTGTAACGGATAGGCTGATCGGCGATGACCGTGAAGTCATCGAATTTTGCCTCGAGACGGAGCTTATCGAGAAAGTTGACTTTAATTTCCATGGAATTTTTTTAAAATTAACTTCACACCTAAGGGCAGCACGCGCAAATCTAGTTGCCGCTGAAAACAAGGTTTAGTCTTTTCATTTATTTTTATATTGAGTGGGACAATATGCGCGGCCTACTAACTTACTTCGAAGTGCAGCATGCTTAGTTGCCCTGCCCGTCACACGCTTGCGCCACAACTCAAAGGAACTCCGTTTGAGCTCATAACGCATTAACTCAATTACTTGCGGCTCGGATAAGCCAAATGACTTCTCTATGGCATCAAATGGCGTGCGATCCTCCCAAGCCATTTCAATCAGGCGGGATACATCTGACTCAGAGAGTGTTTTGGACGAGAATTTTGGCACGGTGTAAGTTTAAGCCTTATCTTCGGCAGTGTCCCGGCCTTTTTCAAGAGCGATTGAGCCGATTATGCTCGAGACCGATATCTGAATTTTCGCGGGACGGGTTAATTAGTTTATTTATCTGCGATGTTTCAAACATAGTCAAACTTAGTCGGTCTGAAGCGTGTTTCTTAGAGATGATACTATTTTGACTATGCTCGCGTTGACCCAATATCTCTACGTTATCACTCATCAAAAACATCATTGCCTGTAACGACCAGAATCATTTTAAATTTTAGACATATCTGAAACCTTAATGCAGACCATATTCAAAAAAAGAGTCGCCGTAGTTGGTGCTGGTATTGCAGGTCTCAGCTGCGCCACTCATCTTCAAGCATTGGGATTTGAGGTGGCGGTATTTGAAAAAAGTCGTGGACCCAGTGGCCGCATCAGTACAAGACAAGGCGAGGGATGGTCGGCGGACCACGGTGCTCAATATTTTACAGCGCGTGATCCTCTTTTTAAACAGGCGCTTGACGCTTGGATTGCTGACGGCATTGTAAGTCGCTGGAATCCTAGAATTGGTGTGTTTGAAGAAGGCCAATGGAGGGAATCGAGCTCCAATGAATCTCGCTATGTTGCTAACCCCGGCATGAACATGATTGGAAAGCATTTAGCTAGCACCCTGACACTTCATCTTAATCAAACTATTGATCAGCTAATACCCATAAATGATC
>Ga0315905_10001168_pt1 | contig 28358 bp, 32 predicted proteins | sample LakEriMetagenome_5_FD_203522 | JGI IMG/M metagenome (GOLD analysis project Ga0315905, IMG submission 203522) | Freshwater fungal communities from buoy surface, Lake Erie, Ohio, United States - Buoy 4 MA121 | ecosystem: Environmental > Aquatic > Freshwater > Lake | place: USA: Lake Erie, Ohio...
CGAGTAGCAAGATGACTCCTCCACACTCGAGTAGCAAGATGACTCCTCCACACTCGAGTAGCAAGATGACTCCTCCACACTCGAGTAGCAAGATGACTCATCCACACTCGAGTAGCAAGATGACTCATCCACACTCGAGTAGCAAGATGACTCCTCCACACTCGAGTAGCAAGATGACTCATCCACACTCGAGTAGCAAGATGACTCCTCCACACTCGAGTAGCAAGATGACTCCTCCACACTCGAGTAGCAAGATGACTCCAGTTGGTCTTCCACTCCCAAGACTCTAGTTCCAAGATCACTTTAGTGCGTCATCTTCTCGCTTTAAATGATGATGCATACGCATCTAGATGCTGATGGACACGCATCCACACGCATCTAGATGCTCATGCCACACAAGACACGCATCTGGATGCTCATGCATGATGAGGACACGCATCTAGATGCTCATGCCACACAAGACACGCATCTGGATGCTCATGCATGATGAGGACACGCATCTAGATGCTCATGCCACACAAGACACGCATCTGGATGCTCATGCATGATGAGGACACGCATCTAGATGCTCATGCCACACAAGACACGCATCTGCTCGCGGCAAGCATAAAGCCTGGCCACTCCTTGAAGCATCAAGCCTGGCTATTGCTTTGAAGCATCAAGCCTGGCCATTGCTTCCCGCCAGTGCGTCAAGCGGGAAAGAGCAAGGAGCCAGAGGAGGGGGAGGAAGGAAGAGTAAGAGACCTGCAGCTGCTTGGCGCGAGTGCCCGCGGGGACGAGGACGTTGATACATACCTCCTTTCTGTCTTGTGACCTGCCAGGAAATGCCGAAAACGCACGCAGGTGCTGGGGTCAAAGAGTGCTAGTGCCGCCAAAGAGTGCTAGTGCCACCAGCGACACAAAGAGTGCTAGTGCCACCAGCGACACAAGAGTGCTAGTGCCACCAGCGACACAAGAGTGCTAGTGCCACCAGCGACACAAGAGTGCTAGTGCCACCAGCGACACAAGAGTGCTAGTGCCACCAGCGACACAAACACTACAGCGACACAAACACTACAGCAGAACGCGAGCCATCCACGCCGGTCTAGGCCCTCAAGTGGACGGCGGTGCTCAGCCCTCCCGTGCTCCTCAGCATCACGCCTCTGACCCCTAACAGGTCCTCAGGCCCGGGTCCTCCCTCAGATGACGGTCCGTGTGCTCAGATGATGCGGCACGGTCCGTGTGCTCAGATGATGCGGCACGGTTCCGTGTGCTCATCAGGTTGACGAGGCCTCACCAAAAGTAGCAATCACACACCCCGCCGTTGCGTGTGGGGTCGTGAAGCTTGTCCTTGGGCATGCCTACAGGGGGAGCGGCTCCATGCGCTGAAAGCACCGCCTCGTCCTGTGAAGCCGTACCGCCGCGCAGGGGCTCGTCACATTGCGCGCCGTCATCATCTGACTCCATCTCGTCCTGTTGCCCAGGCATGTGCGGCAAGCGACACCACAGCACAAGACACATGGCGGCAAGCGACACCACAGCACAAGCAAGCGACACCACAGCACACGACGCCCACCCCGTCATCATGCGCACCATGTGCCGTATGCGCAAGAAGCCAAGGCGCGGCAGGCAAAGGGCAAGCACGTTGTATCACACAAGCACAAGTCACAGAGAGCCTGGCTCGGGGCGCACTTGACCTGGTGATCTTCGTCACTGTCCGAATCCCCTGGTGTCATAGTATGTGGTTAGAGTGTGCTAGTATGTGGTTAGAGTGTGTTAGTATGTGTGATATTACAAGGTTAGAGTGTGATATTACGTGGTTAGAGTGTGTTAATATCTAACACACTATAACCACGTACTATCGCACTCTAAGCACGTGCTATCGCACTCTAACCACATACTATGACACTCTGTCCACATACTATCACACTGTAACCACGTACTATCGTACCAAAGGAGTTCCACTTTGAGTAGTCCACGCCAGCGCCTTGCTTGCGCGTGCAGGTGCCGTCAGTCTTGAGAGCACCCGCTGCCGTCAGACCTTGTGTGCCCGCCGTACTCGCTGCACCAATCTCTGAAGAAGCAGGGCCACCGATGACAAGGTCTCCGTCCTGCCCGTGCACCAGCATCCAGAGAATGTACCGTCACAGGCGCCAGCAACTATCCCAGGTAACCCCTTTAAAGACTATGACGGTTGCGCGCGCGTTTGCAAGGTGCAGCATGCGTAAAAGCGTGCAGACTCCAAATATTTTCTAACTGACCTGACCTATGGTGACAGTGCTGGCTTGGTCCATGCGGGTCACACGAACCGGCCCTTGTTTGCTGCTCGAAAACCCGCGCTGCTGCCGCCCCGGCGCCGCAGCCTGACGCGCGACTTGTCAGGACATTCGATGCCTCCCGCGCCTACCAACAGCACGCCGCACGCAACGCCACGGCCACGAGTACCATGTGAGCGGGACGCGCTGGCGCCGATGCGTCCTCGATACGCTCTACTGAGAATAGGAAGGGGCAGGACACACCTCGTCGTCGCTGCCGTCGTCGTCGAGCATCGCCGCCATCTTGTCCCACTTTCTGTAGTCTGTCATGAAGTCCTCTGCCCCCCCACGCATGTAGTAAAACCTCTACTAAATTACTTCTACGCCCCTCCGCGTACATCCACCATACATTCGTCAAGGCAAAATGGCCTCAGAAGCTGGGTTGGAGAGCCTGCGGGCCATCCTCATGGTGCGCCCCGTATGCGTGCGTGTCGCATACGCGTGCCGGCTGTGCGCTGCCACAACAAACAACGCATCTTACTTTCTGTGAGCGTCTTACACTGCCGGGCAGGGCGCGGGCATCAGTCCTGAGGGTATGGGTCCGGTGTGTGCCCCCGCCGCCCGCTGCGCCGCTCGCTCGCTCGCTCGCTTGCATAGGCGCGTGCTTGGGGCGCCCCTGCGAGTGCACTTTCCACCGCTCTGGCGGGTGAGCATGCCTTTTCACCGCCGCCGGCATCGTCCGCGCCGCAGAACGAGCTTAAGTCGGCAGTTCGCCAAGTCCAAAAGTATCTCGAAGTCGAGGTGAGGAGCAGGAAGAGCGGCAGGCCTGCATTGCCTGCCCCAGTTGCGCTCTGCCCTGCAGTCAGGATGTGTGACACGGATGAGCATTATCTATCTATCTATATCTATCTATCTATCTAAGTATCTAAGAGGCTGAAGCGAAAATGTGTGCGTGCAGTTTGGATCGAACAGCATGAACTATGCCTTGCGGGCAGCACGAAGACGGCAGCACGCTGAAAGCACAGTAGATACCTGGACAGGGTCGGCAGAATCGACGCAAGGCATGGTGGAGGTCTGTCTGGAGTGGCAAAAGTTTGGCAGGCTGCCTTCGTGCGAATCAGTGTCGAAAAGGTTTTTACTCGATGGGGCACGAACGCCCGACTGAGCTTAGTAACTGCGCTGCGTTTCATCATTTCAGGTGTATCGTGTGGTTCGCCCCGGTCAAAAGCAGAGCAAGGCACAGAAGGTGCGCAACAACGGTGCTCCTGTGCAGTGACTCTTGGCCTGTATCACAACCCCGCCTTTACAAAATGGTATCCCCTCGGCATACGTCTAAAGGGTGACTAACATCTTGGGCTAATGTACGGCAGTGGCTCAACAGGGCTGCACCGAAAGCGCTCAAGAGTCAGACCGCCGATCTGCACCAGAATCCCGAGCAGATCGTTACAGGTAGGCCAATCTTTTTCGCATAAAGTTCGCAATCCCCTTATTGTCATGACTCTCGTCGAATCTCTCAAAAAAGTCTCTAACCCCATAAGCCGCAAATGGCGCCCGCCATTAACGTCTAATCCAGGAAGCAGGCACCATTTAAGGTCTAATCCAGAAAGCTTGAACCTTCGATATAGAATTATGTGCAGGGAATCCGTCTTTCCGTGCATTCAACTCTTGGGTTTCTGTCGGTTCTTGCTCTGCCTAGAATGTTACTCACAATGTATGCCATGTGTGATGCCAACGCAGCAAACCTTCAGGATCCTAAACAAGTGGACATACAAGCGAAAGCAAAACAGGACCTGCAGCAAGGACGCCTCTTTTCCGCAGCGTGTGGTCTTAATCCCATGGTGAGCTGGCTTGGTTTTGGAGATTGAATGCAGTGCAATCTGGCCTTTGACTCTGGCAGAGTCCTGTGCTCTGTGCAGGAAGAAGTCAATGACATGTGCATATTCGAAAAGTACATGTCAGAGGAGGACTTCAAACAGCTGCTGAAGAGAAAACATATAGTCGTGAGCTCGATCCATCCGGAAATGACAGTGACAGGCAAGAACAAATCGACGAATAAATCCACCACGCCTGAGGTCTATTCCACATTTGCTCCTAATTTGCCATCTAGTGCATTCGTTAATTGAATGCTGTGTGATCAATGGGCAGTCGAGTAGTTCAACGCAATTGGCTGCTGAACATGCTGAAAAGGCATTCTTGCTGCCATGGTCACATGGATCAGTTGCAAATCTGTGTCATACCTCTTGAAACGCCTCGTGCAGGCGAATTCGGAAAAAGCGGATGATGAAGAAGAGACAGCGCAAGTCAAAATGACATTCGAATACGTCGACTTCGTCGAAATGCCTGAGAATCTCGACTACCTTAGGTCTCCTTGCGTGTGTGCGCGGTCGGTGCTCATGGTTTAATGCTTGTGGATTTTGGGGAGGCATGCCACAAACAATACCAGTATAAATTTGCGTGTTTGTGTGCTGTGTGCATAAATTTTATGGTTTCTTTTTCGTAGTCTAGCACTTGGTTCACAGTGACGGGAAGGTGTGGTGTGAACGAAAACAGTGACGACACGGCAGCATTCTATTCACAATCACTGCTGCAAAACGCCATCCGCTTCTTCTCGGTCTCCACTTCCACCCTGTTTTTTCCTACGCTTGCGTGCATCTGATGGCAAAATGCATGAGCGACGACGTGACAGAGAGGATAAACTGCAGGTGCCCTACAAAACCCTGTTCAAGATAACCGAGGCAATGCCTCCACCCGCTGCCAAGCTGCTCTTCGTCTGGAGTACTGGACGATGTGGCTCGACCTTGTTGTCGCAACTCCTCCACACTCATCCGGGGGTGACGGCATCCATGTCTGAGCCCCCTTGCATTACCTTTCTCCACAAGCTCTGCAAGGGAGTCACAACAACCTCTGCAGGAACAAAGTATGTGTATGACGGTATCACAGACGGCAGTCGTGAGACATGGGTGCGCAGGTTTTCTATTTTTCCCGCACTGCCAAGGCAGCAGAGCAGTGCTGGCCTGTTGACTGCTCGCACGCACAGGAAACCGCATACTAGATCTTGGCCACCATTGTCATGCTGGCCACTCTATGAGCTTGTGCGAATGCTGACGTTCATGTCTCTTGCTTCTCGCATCTCCGTGGCCGCTGGATGGTTCAACGCAGTGTTTTGAAGTTGCAGTTTATGCACTGGACGGACAAGGATCTCGTGTGCGTCAAGCCGCATCCCGTGGCCATCGAAGCGGTTTGCCCCTCTCCGTCCCCGCTCTTTTGTGTTCCCTGCGGCTATTCTTGCTTACCTGTTAAAGAGATCACTGCTTGAGTGTATTTGCCCAAGAAGGTTGGCAGCACCTATCTTTTACCAATGCTCACTGCCAGTTGCAACCAGCAGCTCGACTTAATACATTCGGCAATGCCAAGCATCAAGCACTGCTTCTTATACCGAGACGCAGGGTCAAATATCGAGTCTTGGCACGCGCTACTGAATCGCTCTGAGGGCGTAAAGGAGGGTGAAAAGTGTCTGCCACCATCATACTTCACCATCATTCCCGACGATCTCAAGGACCCTTTTGGCAAAAACGAATACCTGTATCTTCTCTTTCCCTTCCGCGTGATGTTTTTGGCCGTGAATAAAACGCGGCAGGCGTCCTGCAACTCTGCATTCTGTATGCAAAATGCTCGCTCATATGTACACTTGACTCGCACTCATTCCTAGCGTGTTTTTCGCCCACATTACATATTATATTCGTGTGTGTGGCTGCGCAGGCCTGCAATTGACGTATGACTACCATGCCATGTTGCATGCATGCGATTTGTGCACGTGCAGGTCACCAGTGGCAAAACCAAAGGCGCACCTGCATGTATTTTATTGTATGGTAATGCACCTTGCAATAGATCGGATCAAGCGCGGTCTCCTGCCGAAGACTCTCAAGTACGAACAAGTGGTTGAAGACCCAAATGCCGTCCTGATGAAGCTGCTCCACTATGCTGATGTGCCCGTGGAGGACACGGAGGAGACTCGCGCGCGCATTGCTGCTGTAAGTGTATCTTATCCATTCTGATCAAGAGTTATTGCCAACTAGGAGACTCGCGCGCGCATTGCTGCTGTAAGTGTATCTTATCCATTCTGATCAAGAGTTATTGCCAACTACACCTTCATATAGCAGAGAATATCGCCTAGGGTACTGATTCGTTTCATGTTTAGCACACGTTTGATGCTGACAAGAAGCGGCAACGTGTGAGAGGAGTCTCACATACAAACTTTATGGGGCCATCATTACTCTTCAATTGATTGTTAGTTGGGAAACAGGCAATGGGGAAGGATTCACAGCACCTAGGGAAGGCTTTCAAGCCCAAACCTGTATACTCCTTCACACCGGTACCTCGCTTTTACTGATGGGTTTTCAATCACTGGGAGTCACTTGCCGAATTCCCCGCATGCGACTCTCTAAAGTTGAAAGCCTTGAGGCTCGAAGCTAAGTTGATCCCTCATCCGTCGTGCAGTCCCCTCCTTTGTACTCTCCTTGTCCACCACTGGCCAGCGCGTGTCTTTTTTACCATTGTTCGCGAGCAGTACAGTGTCTGATCGATTTGCTGCTCACTGGCCCGCAGGAAGAAGAGGATGACTTTTATCCATGCCACGCACGTTTTGGCCTCTTGGGGTACTATGCAACTCCCAGGCTTGAAGGAAAGGGCGAAATCATGCTCCCGAATAACCTGCTGGATTAACCAACACAAGAACTTCGGAGTTGTTTAGAGGAGAGATAGGTGTTTTGGTACTCGATTCAGGGACCATGGACATCTTGGTCTGGCTGCAGCGCCTGTCCGCTCCGAGATCTTTGCTCGAGTCTCACGGTGTTGCGCCGAGGGCTGAGCTCCGGTCGCATGCACGTGACCGTAGGTTTCCCGTGCAAGAAGCCAAGCGCATTTTTGGCTAAGGAGGCGAGTGAAGCGTTTTTTTTGGGGGGGATGTCAAAGCTACTAAGTACCAAGTCACGCGTGACATCCGGACCTAGAAATTGGTCGATGAGCGAATGTCGCGCGGATGTCGCTCAGACTTGAGGGGGTGTTTAGTAAGGTTTTAGTTTAGCAGTAATCGTGCCTCTCAGGCTTAAAGTGAGCACATTCTACGCATGAGATCAGATCTGTGCAATTCTGCTTAGGGAGAGGCTGAGAGAGAGCCAACACATTCAAACCTTGAGAGAGAGGCACATATGTTCAAGGGCGGCTAGTTCGATCTTCAAGGTACTAATACAGTAAACCGCTAGTAAAAGAGACCTAGTATACAAGTGAAAGAGACCTGGTATACAGGTAAAGAGACCGGGAAACCTACTGTCACGTGACCACGTGCTGGTCGTAGATGATTGCTTGCTAATAGGTCCTGCAGTAATAAACAACAACAATTGCGACTCCCCGTGATACGACTACACTGCATTGACTGCAGCGACTAGGACTACCTCACATGACATGCATATATCCTCCTCTCCCCGGGCTCCTGATTTTTTTTTTTGAACGAAAGAAGACAAAAACATCGGTGAATCTGCTGGTATCTTCAAAACAATTCTAAAAATGGGATTCGGGCAAAGGGCTGCGAAAAGCAGGGTGTAGGTCGTAACGATTGGCCTGGCTGTGCAAGTTTCTATATGTCTCCAACGGTGTTTGGAGTGTGCATCAGATAACTGGGACGCCAGGTATGTGCGGATGGTGGAGTAGTGGCCAATGTGGAAATACTTAGGTGTTCGGAACCCTGGTTTACGGTACCCTTGGATCTTACGGTACCCTTGGATCTTCGGATTCTATCGGCACCCTTGGATCTCTTCGGACTGACTCTTCGGATTGTACACCTTTGGATCTCCGGAAAACCCCCCGACCTTCAACAAATTGAGTTGATAATCATGATGAGAGATTGCAACTAAATTTTGATGCTTCCGAGTCTTTTCTTCTCAATTATCATCCGTGAATGAAAGTAAAGCATCACTAGTAACGTCAGGTTTAAGGAAAACTTCCAGGTGACTTCCTCCGGACCAAAAATAGTTATGGCGGGTTTCCGTCGTCTCACCGGCAGCGGAGACGACGGATGTATGAGCGCGCACGTCGCCCCTTTACGGTCAATGCGGCCGAGGAGCGCTTCTGGCGCGCGCTCACAAGCGCCGCGGCTGACCCCACGGACCTGCCGCGTCACTGTGACCTGCGTTTGTTCTGTTCGTTCATGAAAAGTACACGCCGTCACATAATCAGTCACAACGTTTGACCCCTTTGCATCCAGCCGCTTAAAGAGCGAGCGTAAGGCGCAAGGGGCTTTTTTGCTGTATTGTACTGCAACAGGCGCTTGAAGAACGAGGGCGAGGCGCAAGTGGCTTTTTGCCAGTTGCATACAGAGTGTGTGTGTTTTTCTGTTCGTGCACAAAAAACATGTCAAAGTTGACATCGTTTCTCTTCCCCTTGGACTACACGTGCTCCTCTAAAAGAATGCAGCAGACTCTCCTTCGAACTTCGCGATTATCCGCTCCCAACATCCGAACTCACCCCAGAACTTCAACAATGCCTCGCCACCGCGCTCGACAAAATCTTCCTAATGTCCCCCGGGCTGGGGAGCGGTGTGGAGAGACAAGGAGTGCAGTGAGCTTGAAGGCACCCCTACACAGCAGCTTCGAACGTTGGTAGACTTCCTACGCGACATGGCAAGTAAGACGCGTCGGAACATGTTGGCAATGCCACATAGGTCGGTGCACACAATGTCAACAAGCAGAGGAGCAATGTGAGGTATGCGACGTTTCGACAAAATCCACGCCCAATCTATGATTTGATGATTCTGCCTGAATCATCAAATCCTTTATTCTCTCTGGACCTTGCGGATGCCCACGTTATGGGGAAACAGAAAAATCGTAAATCGTAAATCGTATGAGGCAGCAACGAAGAGCACTCTCCACTGCATTGGATGGAAAGAGAAGGAAAGGAGTGGAGGCGATCAGGATGGTTAACATGCACCAACTGGGCGTGAACTTTGTGGAGCTGTGCTTGACTTCCGGAGACACACACAGACGACGGTATGGCAGCTGCCCCAGGAGAATCGCTAGAATTCCTAGCGCAAATTTGGGGGGTGCCAGAATATAGCTCCATTGAGCGCAAAAATTCTGCAATCCGAGTCCGTCTGCTATCCGGCCCATAGCCTTTCGCGGAGCACAATCTGGCGGCTCCGCCGCGATTGTGCCCCGCGAAAGTCAGAGGAGGAAGTGGCCGTGCACCTTCTCATTTGCTGACCTATTGGCGCAGAAGCGGAGAGGAGGTGAGCGGCAGCGGCTGTTTGCAGCCGAAGCGTGCGTCACTGCAAACAGCCGCTGCGCTGCGCGGCAGCCGCTGCGCTGCGGCAATCCGCCGCCGCTCCAAGACTCATACCGAGGGCGAGGCCGGTCCGAGGAGGGATGCTTGGGGCGGCTCCGGCGTGGGAAGAGCAATCTTCACGGAGGCATCGGGAGATCACTGTCTGCATCTGAGTCCGAGTCTCTGACTGATTCGCTCGTGTCTGAGGATTCGTCATCATCTTCCCCCCCCACTAGCTCTGCTCCCTCGTCCGTATCAGCCGCGTCTTGAGACCGAATTTCTGGTCCCTCGTCTTCCGTGCTATAGGACTCAGGCATGTCTTGATGGGGATTTGAAACAGGCAAAGACGGCTGGGAAACGGGACTTGCAGGCCTATCATCGTCGCTGTGCGAATCGAGCGAATCGTGGCTGTTGGAAAGGTCAAACGCGGGCCTGGTCTGCTCTGAGGTTGCTCTGAGGTTGGTCTGCTCTGAGGTTGCAGGTGTATGCATTGTGTCGCCTCTCTGATCCTTGATGCTCAGAGCATTCACGTTGCTAGGCGCTGAGAGACTCGTTGACGCATTCAGTGCTTGTGGTGTTAGCTTCGAGAGCGCTATTACGTCGTCCTTCTCGGGCGAATCGTCTGAATCATCATCGAGCCAGGCCATACCCGCAATCTTAACACCGCTTTCTCTGCCAGTCACTTCATCCGTTGCATGGGCAGAAGCAGGCCCCGATCCGCTCAGTGCAGGAACGCTTCGTTTGATTTCCAAATTCGCCACCAGCTGGCGCACCGAATTCTGGGTGGGGCCCGCATCAGTGCCTGTGCGTACACGAGAAGACGACGATGGCAGCTTGGAGGAGGGTTGCTGCATCAGGCTCGCATTGCGCTCTAATTCCTCCCTCTTCTCTGATTGCTCACCCTCTCTTTTCACTGATTGATTCCGGGGGTGGGCGACAGGAGCTGCGGGTGTGGCGGCTTCGGGCTTACCTTTACTTCCTACTTTTTCTCTGCTCTGCTCACGCCCGACGGTCGCTGATGATGAGACTGACGGAGACGTTAGACGAGAGGCTGACTTTTTCGCCACTGCCTTCTGTTTCAGGCCCAGCCAAGGCGGACGACCAGCAAGGATATCCTCAGTACTATTAGTGGGATGCTGTGGGCGAGGATGGGGCTGGGGCATTAGCTTGGGAGGTCTTGGTTTGCAGGGAGTAGCTCTTATGGCAGCCGCCAATGCCGCCGCTTCCGCTGCTGCCGCCGCCTCTGCCTTCTTGTGTGCTGGTATTGAAACGCGTTCCCTACGCATTCTTCCGCTCTCGCCTCCAATGTCCTTCCCGAGGGCGGTGGGGGCGGCAAAAGCAACGCCTGCTTCACTGCTATCGCAGACCCCAGCAGTTTTGGCATTCTCGTCAGCAGCTGAGCATGAGCCACTCGGCATATTTTGCGCGGGGACGGATGGAGAAGCATGTGAAGTATTCTTCTTCTGCTCCTGTACTCCAAATGATGGTATCAGACGCACGGCCTGTCGAGTTTTTGCGGGTTGACATGTCACACATTGCATCTTGCCGTACGCGTCCATTTCTCACCGTCTGTCTGCCCGTGTCTCTCTGTTCTCAGTATCAGCGGATGTGGCCTAACACATGATGTGCATGGACTTGCACCAAGCTAAGACAACGCACTCCAGAGATGCATTACCTTTTGATTGACCAGAAGGCGTTGCTGTTTGAGCAGAAGATTTTCGTGTTGGAGGCGCTTCGCTGCCTCCTTGTACTGAGCCAGCTGACTACGGAGGTCTGTGAGCTGGCGCATTTCACGTTTTTCCTGCTCATTTGGCGGTGTTCCTGCATTCTGGTGCAGGTACTCTTGCACAAGCTCAATGCTGGAAGCTGCAGCCTCCACATCCTGTGTTCGGGCGTCCGTTCAGAAAATGTCGCGTCAGTGAACGCGTTCAGCGTCAGAACAAAACGCGTTCCCTCCATACTATGCCTCCTCGGGTCTACGGTACAAGCCCGACGGTGCAGATTGGTACTGTTCTCTCTCTCTCTCTCTCTCGCTCGCTCGCTCGCTCGCTCGCGCGCTCTCTCTCTCGAACTGTCATGGGGTCTTTATGGACGCACGTCTCGCAAGAGGACGAAACGAAACGTGGACCCATCAGACACTTGACTGTGCTAAAACAATACGTATACTACCACTACTAAACCAAACTACCACTACTACTAGACCTAGAGCAAGAGGGCGAAAAGTGGAACCCATCAGGCATTAAACTAAACTAAACTAATACTACAACTAAACTAATACTACAACTAAACTAATACTACAACTAAACTAATACTACAACTAAACTAGAGCGGGCATGGCTTGCAATGGCTTCCAATCGCGGTCGCATCATCGGAGCGATTGCAAGCGATGCCACCGCTCCGAAAGCCACTGCAAGCGACTGCAAGCCATCCAAACGCTTCTAATCTCTTCCGGAAGCTCATTCGTGTGTGTCTGTGTGCATGTATTGGCTGGTGTGTGTCTGTCTGTGTGTATGTATGTATGTGTATATATTCCGCAAGCTGACTGGTGTGTGTGTGTGTATACGCATGTATATTTATATATACAAGACCGAGGGCAGAGTTACTTCCTCAAACACGTGTTGAACGAGGTGCCGGCAGCGCACATACGCGGCGTACGATGTGACCGGGACCTCAAAACGGGGCGTACGATGTGCCGGCACCTCACGGTGTACAATGTGCCGGCAGCTCAAATTCGGGGCGTACAAGTCACCGGTAGCTCAAACGCGGGGCGTGCGAGGTGCCGGCACCTCGTACGCCCCGTGTTTGAGCTTCCGACACCTCGCACAGCGCGTATTTGAGCTGCCAGCACCTCGTACACCGCGTATTTGAGCTGCCGGCACCTTGCACGCCCCTTATTTGCGCTGCAGCTCAAATACGGATTGTACGAGGTGCCGGCAGCTCAAATACGCGGCATCACCGCCACCGCTCAAATATGGCTTGTTTGTGCTCCTGGGAGCACACATATGGCTGATCTGTATGCATGCATGTATGTATGTATGTATGTATGTATGTATGTACACACACGCTTAACCTTGCCGGAGAAGGCGGTGCTGTAAAACTTGGTGCCGAACCTTTTTTATATATATAGTTTCGGGTTTAGCGTTTAAGATTTAGGCTTACATGAAAGACCAGGTACCTTAGAGTTTAGGGGTTCGTGTTTAGGATTAGATAAATACCAGCAACCACTTAGAAGGAGAGGAGAACATGGCAGAGAGGGCGTTCAGAAAGAGGAAGCACAAATGTTGCTGATTTGTTCTCCCGGAGCACCAACAGGCGACATGTATGCTCCCGGGAGCACAAATACGGCGTGTCTATGCTACTGCACACGATATGTGCCGCACGCCCGGGAGCACAAACAACCAATATTTATGCTCACAGGAGCACAAACAAGCGATATGTGTGCTCCCGACCGTGAAATTAAAAGGCTCTTGCAAAACGGCGATATATATGTATATGTATATATATGTATATTTATATATGTATATGCATATGTGTGTGTGTGTGTGCGTGTGTGTGTATAGTGTTTATGTGTGTGTGTGTGTGTGTGTGTATATATATGTATATACATTATATAAGTGAAGGAACAATATATATATATATATATACATATATGTATACATCTGCAGTCGACGGCGACTGCAGACGTTGGTTGCTCATGGTTGCGTGCATATTCTGCGTACCTTTCACCACCATCCGTGTCCGCGTCCATTGGCAGGTCAGTGCGCGGTTGCAAAGAAGAAGGCAGCGGGCAAGACCCTCCTGTATGAGAGCAGAGGGTATCTGTAGCATCTGCTGCTGCTGGATGCAACCGACCATGGTCTTGCTGCGCCTTTAGGCTAGGCACCTGCTCTTCCACTCGCACGATGGCATGATAGCCAGATTGGGCAAGGGCATGTGCGTCTTGCTCAGCTCGAAGAAGCTTCATGAGATCTTCTTCCTGCTCATCGACAGACCATATGCAGCTAAGCAGTCTGGCTTCGCTGTCAACACACAGTTGTCAAACATTTCCAAAAGTGCAGCGTAGGGAGGGACTGGGAAACTGTCATCGCTCTAGGGCTGTGATGTCTCTAAACCTGTAATGGCTCTAAACCTGCTAGTGCTCTAAAGCTGTCATGGCTCTAGGGCTGTCAAGTGCAATGGCGCTAGGCCGGTGATGCCTCATGGCTCTAGGCCTGTCATGTGTCATGGTCTAGCCCTGTCATGTGTCATGTGTCATGGTCTAGCCCTGTCAAGCCTTTAGCCCAAGCATGCCGCCCTGTCATCATCACCCATTGGTGTGACATGCCATGCTGACGGAGATACCAGGTGAGCATGAGATACCAGGTGAGCATGAGATACCAGGTGAGCATGAGATACCAGGTGAGCATGAGATACCAGGTGAGCATGAGATACCAGGTGAGCATGAGATACCAGATGAGCATAGTCCAGGCGCAGAGCAGCGAGGGTGCCCTCAAGTTCTTGTGTCGCCACGGTCAGCGCTGCTGCTGCCTCCCTGCTTTCTTTTTCACGCTCCTGCGCCTCAAGAAGGTGTAGGTGGAGGGCTTTCACGACCTTGGCGTGGTCCTCGCTCTGCTGCTGTAACACGCCTCGCGTGCTGTCAACGGCTGCTTGTGACTCTTTAAGCGACTCACGCACTGCATCTACCTCAGCTTGTGCTGCTTGACGGTCCGCTTGCGCCTCTTTCAAAGCGCGCTGCAACTCTTCTTCTCTGGTTTGCCATTCCGCCCTTTGCCTGTCGTGCACTTCCTGCGCCTCCTTCTGTGCCAGGCGCCGCTCGTGCGAAAGGTCATGCTGCAACATAGCAACCTTGGATTGCAAGAGTCGCACCTGCGCTTGCGCTCCCTTGTGAGCTTTATCGGCATTTGCAAGCTGCATGTTGGAAGAGGCTAGGTGCGCGTCCAGCTCCTGAATGCGGTGAGATAGTGCCTGCTTTTCCTCATGAGATAGTGCACGCTTTTCCTCAAGCGCGTGCGACTCTGGATGGAGAAGCTTTGGGAGAAGCTTTGCCTCGTCATTGCCCAGGACGTCCCCATCCGCCATGGAGCCTGGTCCAAGCTCCTCTTCTTGCCTGTGTGAGAGACAGACAGCGAGAGAGTGAGTGTGAGAGAGACGAGCGTGAGTGTGCGTGTGTGCGAGTGGATCTGCGTGCGTGTGTGCGTACGAGTGTGTGTGTGCGTGTGCTGCGAGTTGTATGAGTGTGTGTGCGCGATTGCACACGGACGTACACAAGGAGAGGCAACACACGCAAGGAGAGGCAGACACACCTACGTCTGGCCGATACAACTACTTCTGCGGCCAGCGTAGCGCAGATTCGCGTGGTGTAGCGTAGGGTATAGGGTAGAGTACCGTGGCTCAGGGTATGGCAGGGTAGGGTAAGATTGCATTCGATGCATAGGTAGGATAGGATTGCATTCGATGCATAGGTACACTACGCCACGTAGCGTAGGCAGGGGTATAGGTAAGAGTAGCGTGGCTCAGGGTTTGTTATATTGGGGCAGGGTTGGATAGGTTAGCATAGGTTAGCATAGGTTAGTGGTTCGTGAGTCTGTGTAATGCGCTCGTTCACAGACAACCACAAAACCACCACGCATACCACACTGGTACAATCCTCGGAGCAACACAAAAAAACAAGAAAGGGAGACTGACCTATGTCTGGCTCCGGTCGACCCAGAGGCATCACTTGCTTCTTGCACGCTGCCCTCAACTGACGAGGAGTGGGAGAGGGGAGCACTTGAGCCTGGAAATGATGCCCGACCCTGTGCCTGGGCCTCTTCACCAGCCCAGTTTGTCCCAGCGTGTCCAATTGCCGAAGACAGTGCTATCCCATGCTGCACATATGCCGTACCATTCTCCAACACATCAAGAGCAGCATTGACATTTGTGGACACCAAAGGCACTGGGCGTGCCTGGTGGTTGGTAACCCCCCGTGCCTCGTGGCGTGCCTCGTGGTTGGTAACCCCCCACCCTACTCCCTTCGCAACCTTCGCCCCCACAGCTCTCAATGCCCCCCCCTGGCCACCCGCCCCAGAGCTCCCTCCAACCCCCACACCCCTTCCCACATTGACCAGACTCTCAAAGTCACCATTCAACAATGTTGCCAGTATAGCAGCTTTGTCCTGGTCCCCCCTATCCCCCCTTGATGCTGCACGGCGGGTCTCTGTCTTCATTTCTGTTTGGTGCGCTTGGGCCTTGTCAAGGCCTACCGCCGTAGTAAGTCTTCCATCTCCCTCATTTTGCTCCTCTGCATCGCAGCCGCCTGGTATACGAAATGGAGTGCTCGTAGCTACCTTCTCTCCGTAGGCAGGCGTTTGATTGTCTTGCGCGCTACTCTCCAGCATTCCCGCTCCCTGTCGGTACCCGCCCAGTAGCACCTCGCTTTTATGTTGCTTGTCAATATGCATGAAAGATGATGCCCTCGTTGAATCTCTTCCAGCCTGATTGGCTCCAGCGTACCCTGACATGCGACTGTCACACAATGAGGACAGTTGATCGAAGGCAAGAGATGAAGAGTTGGCATGTGTGCTCGGTGTTTCCTGACGATTGTTGGCGACGAGACCAGGCGTTGGCGAGGAGACCAGGAGCCTCGAACGTGGAACGTCCACGTTCGAGTGAATTGACGGTCGCGTAGCCATGCCTTGTGCACCCTCGGAAGCACCAGCAAGCTCCTCCTGCCTCTGCATCAGTACTTCTGCCCCCTCCCTGCAGCAAAACTCTCTGAAAGTCAGTATACGGCGACTTGATGCACTAGCAACACTACTGTGCTGGCGTTTTGAGTGCTTCTTCCTGCATTTATCAAGCTCCCTGCCCGCCTTCTCCAGTGCCACAGAGTGACGAGTGGTGGCATGCTGGGCCGCTAGATGCAAAAGCGCTTGCTCCTTCTTCATCATTGCTTCCAACTGTGCCCGATAGCCACAAAACGCTGCAGTCAGCTATGCTCGGGTCCGGATGCAGACGTGCTTGCATTCACGGTCAGGGACGCGCATCTCTCTGTCACAAAGAGTGAACACAAAAGCACCTGGCGCACGTCCATATTGACCACCTCAGCCGATTCCTGGTGCTTGCAGTCTGTGGACGTATACGCGCTCTGACCACCTGTCCAATCGAATTTGGAAAGGGCGTCGGCCATGTAAGAATTATGCAGGTTCAGTACGTGCTCGAATCCCCTGCCCAATCCGCCTGTCATACTTGGATCCCTGCCCCGTTCTGCAGCAGCAGGTGCAGTCGACGAGTGCGCCGAGTAGACTGAGTGCGCCGTGTAGGCCGAGGCCGGCCTCTCAGGATACAGATGTCCAGGCGCACCGTTGGCGTGGGGACCAATGTGCGGCTGCGGCTGATGCAAGCCGACATCCGCAGCCTGTCGAGGAGCATTTGGCGGAGGGCTACTCGCACAGGATTTCAAATCGTCAGTATTGAAGACGCCTCGAACGTCGGAGCGCGAGTCGCGGATTACAACGGGAAGAAGCAGCCGCCCTGTGCTTGTGGCGCGCATTCGGTGTCGTTTGGGGGTGGAAGGGGCACCGTTTTGGCATGGCCAGGGCATAGATGCGCTCGGGGGTGGCGTAGGACGAGATCCGGGTGCTGGACGGACGATACAGAGCCCGGGACGGCTGCGAATGCGGACCAAGTATCTCAGCTGCGCGCCCAACCCTCTCGTGGTGTGCAGATAGAGGTCCAAGGCACCGACCCCGCCCCGTCGCTCACCAGGCACAGCAGAGCAAGGAAGCGCGGACGCGCAGAGACGCGAGCAGGCAGGATGCCAGTACCCCGGAGGACTTTCGCGCTTTGCGCTTTGTCTTTTTGCCCTCCTGCCGCATTTGGTCCAGGCGCATCTCCTGCACAGCCACCGCGCACTCAGGGCTGAGTGCGCAGACTGAGTGCGCAGACAAGTCCGACGGCTGTGTGTGCGTGCGTCTGCGGAAGGAGGATGGGGCATTGAGCCGCAGGCCGGGGCTCACCTGGCGGAGTTTTGCCTGCCCCTCTCGCAGCAGCGCCAGGCGCTCCAGCACATTTTCGTTTGCCAGCGCGCCAAACGCCTCCACGGGCGCCTCCATCAAGCACCCCGGACTTGAACAACTTTACTTGGGTTCGTGTCTGGTCTTTGAAGATCCAGTATTTTTGTTGTGGACCCCGGGGTCGTGCGGGGTAGCATGTTCGCGATGCTGCAGCTTGTGCACTCGCAGTCGCTGGTGTTTCTAGGCGAGCCCGGCGTCGAAGGTCTTCTCGCCACCCCCCTCTGTCCTCTCTTTCCCTTTTCATTGACAACGCCACCGCCTAGCAGACTCACTTGGTCACTGGGGGGACGCAGGCGGGCAAAACAACGCTGACTACATGATGACAACCACGGACGACCACGACATGTACGGTGCCATGTCACCCGGTGAGAGCGCGCGCCCCGTAAATAATGCTGAATGCTGCGATGCTGCGCGTCCCCTGTAGTGGGTTTAGGGTTTATGGGGTTATGGGTTAGGCTGGAGTGCGTTCGTCTCGGGCTGGGTAAGGGAGTGAGCTGAAAGGACGAGGAGAATGGCAGGCAACTACGACTCCATGGTCTTCGGCCCTGGAAACGGAGACTCGGTCAGCGCTGAAAAGTCGGGCTGGTGCTGTATACCTCATGTCTCCGTGTGTTTGAGTGTTAACTGTCCAGGCCCGCTCCCCTGCCCCTGCTCTCTTGGCGCGCGAGCGCTCTCACGCAGACGGGCGAGCTCTGGAATCCATGAAACTCCATGGAACCAGTAGGATCAAGGCCAAAAGCATGTTGATGTTGTCAAATGTATCGATGGTAGTGGTTTCAACATCGGGTAGTGGATTTCACTACGGCCTCTCGTCGTCGTCTCTCGTAGCACATGTCCTCCACTATCCCCCTCCACCCACGCGAACAGCTTTGTAATAGGTCCTGCAGTAATAAACACACACACACCTGTGTGGACTAGTCTGCCCATCACGCTCCAGTGAACGCGGGAGAGGGAGATTGTGTGAAAGAAGGAGAGGGAGAAGAAGGGGAGCGCGCGAGAGAGCGTGCACTGGGGCTGCTCCTATGACACGGCCCTCGACATTGAGGTTGATCAATGTTGACCGGCACGCCGACGGAGGAGAAAATAAGTAGCGTGATTTGGGGCCACGATCGATGGGGCGATGGATGGATGCCCTGCGCCCAATTTCGGCTTGTATTCGCCTGCGCCCAATTTCGGCTTGTATGGGGGGGGGGGCGACAAGGAGGTCGACTTAAGTCGCAGAAGGAATCGATTTTATGATGCCCGGCTGGAAGTCGCAGCTCTGCTCACAGGCGCTTCCTTTGCCCCAACGAACGGCCTCATCTACTTTGTGCCTCTCTATGCCGACAAAATCGGCGTACTTCCTCTTGGCAACACGCAGCCTGCGTACGAGGTGGACGGCGGCGTGCCGGAGGGAGGCATGGAGATCTTTGTTATCTTCTCACATAAACAAGTTTTAAGAATTTTAAAGGCATTTAGCAATAGGAGCGTAGGTACATCACATGGGGACCCGTGCTATTCGAGCAAAGCACTACTTGTTATGGATGACTGTGTACCCATTTCAGCGAAGCCCGCATTGAGGATCACAAGGCCGCGTCCAAGGAGGCAATGGATATCGCCTACAAGTGGACGGCGGTGTGGGGCGCCATCATCATCATCCTGATCTTCCTGTGGCGGTGAGACGCGGCCGTGCTGCAGGAAAAAGGCAGCAACCTTTGAGCGTGCTGCCTTGCTCTACATCAAGACTCAGGTTTGGGTCCACTGTGTTGTGTTTTGGCACGCAGACTGCCTTTCTGCGTCGCAGCATGCGTCGTAGGTCCTGATCGTGTCGCAATGGCATTGCGCGTGCGTTGAGAGCCACCCGCTCAATCTTCGCCGTCCACGTGCTGACAGGATTTGCGCTCCGCCGAGAAAATCATGGCACAAATCACCACGCCGAAAACGCACATCAAATACGCGAAAGCCAAGGAGAAGCAGGGGCAATTCGAGGTGGCTGCCGATGCGTACGAAAAGGGCAAGGACACGGAGAGTCTGGTGCGCCTGTGCCTCGAACACCTACAGCTGCGGCAGCTGCGGCAGCTGCCACTGCCGTCATCATTGCCAAGCAGGAGCAGGAGGAGGGCAACTACAAGTCGGCGCAAAAGATGTTGCTGGAGACCTTCAAGGACCTGGAGAGCCAAAACATTCCTGTTTCTCGGTTTGCTTGTGTCTCCAAGAGTCTCCACGAGTGACTATTTTCTCGTCGTATTCTTGAATAGACTATTTTCTCCCTCTCTCTCTTTCCCCCCCTCAAACTCTCTTCCTTTCACTCTCCTCTCCTCCCTCTCGCCCCCTTCCCCATCTCCTCCCTACTTGGTTGAAAAGGAGCGGCTGCTGCTGCTCAAAGCATTGGGCGCGCTTGCACTGGATGAGAACGATCCCAATCATGCGCAGGTGTGTATTCCTATGCTCCAGCTTTTGTGCTGCTGTTGCCCCTATCGCTGCCTCCCTAACGCCCCTTTCCCCCATCTGAGTCATGCAGGGCTTCTTAGGCGCTGTATCGCAATGCACGTCGACTCGTCTTTGCCAAGAAGATGTCAGAGCTCATCCAGAATATGGACGGGGAGACCCGTGCTATTCGAGCAAAGCACTGCTTGTTCTGGACGACTGTGTACCCATTTCAGCGAAGCCCGCCAGAATAGCTAACGTCTTGATGAGACAACATTTAGATGTTTCACCGAACGTTTGTTATTCGCTTGCTTAATAAATTTGTTCACTTCTTGTCTCTTCATTCCGACAGTGCCAGACACTGACACAATCTCCAGAAGAAACACTAACTAAAGCCAGGTGCTGATGGCGGCAACTGTCTCAGCAGCCGCCTCAGCGGCACGCGTGGATAAGCGGGGCGTGGCGGCTTTTCGCTTTCTCCCTTCCACCCCGCTTTCTCCACTGGTGTCGTAGGTGCCTGCCTTGGATTCAGGCTGTGAATGGGGCTTTGCCCCTCGCTGCGTGCGTCCTTGGTGTGACGTTGCATAGGAGGTTGCATATGAGTGAGTTGACATGCGTGAGCCCTTGCTTGACGCCGTGGCCCCTTGGGGCGCGTGCTTATTCTCTTGCGTGTTTGAGTGTGAAAGGCCAGGTGGAACAGGCTTTGGTGCGCCGCCTTGAGACTTTGCTGCGCCTTGCGATGGCGCCTGTCGAGTCACGTGGATTGAGTCAGGTCGCACTCTTCCTCTTCCTCCTCCTCCTCCTGAGACTCCGCAGAGCCTGTCGAGGCTGAGTCGAGTGAATGAGCCGCCGCGGCCGCGCATGGGCGCCACGAGGTTGCTGACAATACGATGCCTTGGTTGGCTCACATTAGTCCTTGCAGCCTTCGGCATGCCACAGCCGGGAGTCATCTCGGGCATGATGCTGTCGTCTGCCTGCATGCTGTTGTATGAATCCTCACTTATGCTGTTGTATATCTCCTCCCAAGTGTTGGATGTGCCCTCGCTCCGTTCCGAGTCATGTGTTGGCTGGCTCCGAGGCAAGGGGGGTGTGACCCCAGCTTGCCTTCGAGGTGTGTCAGGGGCCGTTGTGGCCTCTTCTTCCTCTTGCCCGCTCGGCGGCGGTGAGGGATGAGTGTTCGCAGCACTGTCATGGCGCACCATTCCTCGTGCCTCTCCTTCCTCTCTTCTTCCCACCTTCCCGCAGCGCTTATGTCAGTCCTCTTGTGGGACAGTTTGGCGCAAATCTTGCGCAAAATGTTTATGAGAGGAGACTGGGCTGGGGGCAGGCACTAAGGTAGATAAAGTTGTGAGAACACAGCAACATGCGAGGTTGCGGCCGTAAGCTTTGCGGCATAGGTTACGAAACACATGACAACTAAGCAAGGGAATGACGCTCCAGACCTGTGCTGCTGCCGCCGCCTCAACCAGAGCCTTGATGTCCGCTGTCACACGCAACAAGCACAAAATAAAGAGAATGTGTGGCGCAAAGACAGTTGGGAGATAGGGGCAAGGAGCCAGGGGCAAGGAGATAATGAAACCATAGATGATGGCCAAAGAGACCAAAGACATAGGCAAACGAGACGGAAGAGACCTTGTCTGCGAGAGCCGAAGCGCGCATGAATCACATTTGCAAGAGCCATCAAGGCCTCTGGGTGCATGGGGCATGTGCTCAAAGCTTGGCACAGCACCTCCTGTTAAATAAATCCCAGCAGGCACGTCACTCTTTTGCGCAACACTTGAATCAGAGGCAGGTGCACAAGACAAAGCCGCCGAACAGGAATAGGACGAGGAGGAGGGAAACGGAAGCGAGCAATTAGGGAGAGAAGTCAAGAAGGGGAGAGAGCAAACCTCAGCATCCTCCAAGCGTCCCACGCAGCAGAGGTTGTTTGCAACTGTCGTCCTCAACACTCAGTCAAACATGCAATTTATCCTTAATGGGCACGGCAAAGACGTGGCGGCGGGCGGGAGGGAGGGACCTAGACACAGCCTTGAAGCTGAATGGTGAGGCGGAGCCACGAACTGTTCGTGGCGGACGCTTGGCATGCTGACCCCCTCACGGCTTACTCCGCGTGAGGCTTCCTGATCCTACTCCATACAAAGTGCAAATGTTAGCAACGCCCTTACTATCCATTGTACGACAACGCCCCCACTCTTGATTGAATGGAGCAGGATCATGCAGGATGCGCAGCACACCTCTGCACAGACGAAGCACCTCATACCTGCCCCGCATGCACAGACTCATACCTCATACCTGCCCCGCATGCCATACGGCAGTATTTAATTATAGCCAATTTTGGTATGGAAGCGCAAGTCGGGATCTCAGGAGCGAACTTCAGGGGTGCATGGCGCACCAAGGTATGTTGTGAGGGGAGTGTGAGCAGGGTCTGCTGGGAGGGAGTCAATGCTAAGCGCACCTGCAGCGGGGCACATACAGGAGAGGGAAGCCACGACTCTTCGAAACCTGCTGCTGTGCCTTGTGGCTGCTGCTTCTCGGCACTTGCCTGAGGCTCAACACTTGCCTGAGCCTCAACACTTGCCTCAGCCTGGCTGCTGCCACTTGCCTCAGGCTCAACACTTGCCTCAGCCTCTACATCGCGATGCTCATCTCGGCTAGTGTTCTGTTGGTTTGATGCCTGCGCACCTGGAGCCAGTTGGATTGATGTCTGCAAAGCACCAGTGTCACAACGAGATGAAACAAAAGTTGAAAGTTTTTCCGGCCGTGCGATTGGTCCAAGAGTTTCTGGAGGAGAAACAACCCTATTTCGCTTTGCAATTACCGACAGCGCTGGCGGACGAGGCTTACGCTGAGCTGGACCTGCGCTCCCTGCTCGCGTGCGAGGGGTGGTGGAAAGACTGTGACACGCAGTAGGGGTGAGGGAGGCGTCATGACTGCTACTGCGCGATCGGTACTGCGGGATCTTGCTTGCGCCATCCGAGGCACGGCGCCCGGGCCTCGGTTGCTCCGAACGCCGCCCAAATGGCGTAGAGTATCCGCCCGCCGATGAGTAGCCAAAGCGGTTCGGGGTGTGCTGTGCAGAAAGCGTGCCTGTCTCAGCTCCTGCCCCCCGGGGCATTTCTGCTCCGGCTCGATGTGGGGAAGCAGGGATGCTGGTGGCCGCTGGTTCGCGGATGCTGGTGGCCAACGGCGTTTGACATGGCGTTTGATACTCGGTAACCTGATTCAGATGCATGTGCGTCAATTGACACACATGTGACACGTATAGATTCAACACATGTGACACAACAGGCTGCATTGATGCATGCATGCATGGATGCAAGGGCGCCAGTACATAGAGTGCATAGTACGCCAAAGCAACGCCCACATCTGTGGAGACTGTCGACATGGTATTGTAGCAGAGACTGTCAAGCGACATTCGAGCTCATCACTCTCCACAAGACATTGTAGCTCGAGACTGTCAACATGCCATTGTAGCAAGCACTGCTGTGAATAATCAAGTTGATCGAGGCGACCATGCTAGCATGCCTTGAGGGAGGAGCGTGGGGCAATACCGGCAGCGACGAGGCAGGCAGGGCGTCAGTCTTCTCACTCCAAACTGTGACAGGTGCCCTTTGGTCCGACAGTGCCGACAGTGCCCATTCGTGTTGCCCTTGTAATTCGAAGCACTTGCCTTTCCCGCGTAGCAGGCTGCTGTGTGAAAGCTGGTCGGGAGGGCGCTTCATGCCTCGCAGCTGGTCGGGAGGGAGCTTCATGCCTCGCAGCTCAGCAAGCTCTTGGGTGAGGACGGCGTTGAAGCGTTGCTGCTCAAGGCATTGCTTCCAGGCACTCTCTTCTCTCTCAAAGCTTGCTTTCATTTCTTCGACGTCCTTGACACGCTGCTGCTCCAGATGAGCCACGCGGCGCAGGGCCTCCTCCAACGCCTCTTGCGCCTGGGCTAGCTGGGCGCACACATGCTCCAGCTGCTGCCTGCCCTGTCAACTTACAACCCTCCTCAGTAGTTTCCCGCTCCACTCCCGCAAGCCTTTGGTGTGCACTGAAAGGGAGCAGGGATCGGGCAAGAGACCTTTAGGAGCTCACAGCCAAGCGCCTCCACGCGACGATACCCGCCCCCGCTCGACCCATTGACGCCAAGCATTCCTCGTTCCTGAGCCCGGGGGTGTGGGGAAGGTGCGTGGTGCAAAGCTTCCAGAGAGAGAGAGAGAGAGAGAGAGAGAGAGAAAGAGGAGAGAGAGAGGGAGGGAGGGAGGGGAAGAGAGAAAGAGTGAGTGAGGAGCGTGGAGCAAAGGAGGGGGCTTTTGGAGGCTAGTGGGCTCGACGACTGGTTGGAGGCACTCGACGACTGGTTGGAGGCATGTAACAAGGCAGTCAGACCAGTCTGCTTGCCATAGTCAGTCTGTTTCGAGGACGTGGAGACAGAGGTGTGGGGGTAAAGGCACCAGGGCGAGGGGTATCCTCAGTTGCTTCCTCAGCTTCCTCGAAGCAGCTCCAAGAGCGTGCGTTGTCCCTGCTCAAATAGCTTTCGTTGTCCCTGCTCTCGTCACACGCATCGGATGCTTTGCACTGCATGAGACGGTCGGGGTCGTAGCTGATAGCTGACTTGTCACAAGACTCTTGAAACTGCAAGCTGTCGGCGTCAAAGCTGCTGTTGGCGTCAAAGCTGCTTTCTGAGGATTGGCTCCACACCTGCCTGCTTTTGCATGCTTCTCTCTCTGCTCCATCCTCTGCTCCTCGAGCTTGCTGTGCCAGCTTTGCCTCGAGACCAGCGCTTTTCTTCCGCTCCTCCTCCAGCTCCTGCCGCAACGTCTCCATCTGCAAAATGCTCACCTACAATCGCTCGTGGCAAAGGGCGCATGGGAAGAAGAGTCTCAGTAAAGGGAACATTCATTGGAATGTCCGAGTCTACGCGACTCGGAGATTCCAATGAATGTTCCTTACGTTCAGTAATAGAGTCTCAGTTTCTGCCATGAACTCCATGATATTACTCCGGAAAGATGACGCATGTTGCGGTGTGCTGTAGGATGCAAGGAGACATCTGTGTCCATCATGTGTATACATGGGTGTGTCACAGGGTGCATGCAAGGTGCAACACCCGGTCAACCCAGGGTGGAAAAGAAGCATCATGATACGAAATCATGAGAGGCAACAAGTGACACGTGACACGCGCTATCTTCTACTTCTCACCGGTGCTATATACCCATATACCCAATGCGTATATAGGCGGTAGGCTATTTTTTGTTTCTGTAAGAACAAATACAAGGCATCATCATCATCGGAATGATCCCGAGAACAAGAAAGCAACCTGCATGGCCTCAGTGTGCAAGCTATGCCACACTTGGTACTCATTCTCATCCTTGGCCACCTGCACGGTTGGCGAAGATGCATGCCACATATGCCGACCACCCCCACGTCCTTCTCCCAGCGCTACAGGCGATTTCCACACCCGTCGTTGCTGGGAGGGTGGACGTGAGGATGATTCAAATTCGTTTGAATCTGCCATCTTATCGATCTCTTCTCCGCTTGCCTGCCACATTTCCCTTTGCTTACTGTCACGATGACGCATGACCTGAGGCTTACTGTCACGATGATGCATGCGAAGCAATGTACTACAAGGTCAACCACTATCTGCAGATCCTAAAGCGCGAATGAGCCTGGCACATGCGCTCCCGGGCCGAGAAATTGTATCCGACATAATAGTCCTGCATTCGTACATGCAGGACTCTATTATTCGGGACATTATTCGGGAGTGCCTCAACATGATTCATTATTTCCGATCTTACCTTGGAAGATAAGATGAGAAGCTCCGCGCACTGATCTTCAACATCCAGTAATGCATCTTCCAGCATGTCAACCTGATACACAAAGGGGACCAAAAAGAAAGCACCTGTGTGTCTTTGTACCTCATTTAGGTCAGGGGAATCATGTGACGACCTGCCTTTGTACCTCACTCAGGTCAGGGGACTCCACCGGCATGGAGTCCCTGTGCCCGCCTCCGAGTCCACGCTCGGCGGACTACCCCCATCAAATTTGAAGTTCGATACTGATTTCCTTACTGGTACAATGGTTGACTGAATAAGGAATTCCAATCGAGAAAAGGAGTCTCATGTCTGCGGGGATAGGCTGTACCCGATCCACAGGAATTCGTCAACGGAAAGTAACAGAGGTGTCTCCATCAGTCTCGGGGTGTTCCGTATCCCCGGGCCTGCCCGGCTCAGGCTCAGGTCACGGTTCTCCGAGTAAAAATAAACAATCAACAGAGAGTCAGACTCGTAACCTTTTTCGCCCACCCACCGTGCCACGGCGGTGGCTTCCCATGCGGCCCGGCGGGTGACTCTTGCTCTCTGGGCCTGTAGCCGACAAGGGGCTACTGGGGTCCCCCTATTCACAACATGGGATCCTGTGGCAGGCTCGGGGAGTGCCCCAATACCTGAAAACATTTCGGGCCGGGACCCGGGCAATAGAGCCTCAGAATAGTCCTACACACACACACACACACACACACACACACACACACACACACACACACACACACACACACAGAGAGACACATACATACATACATACATACATACATACACACATACATACATACTTTTGTACTACTCAGTGTGTGTGTGTGTTGTCACATGTGTGTGTGTGTGTGTGTGTGTGTCACGGTGTGTGTGTATTTTATATACATACATGCAGAGATCCATATGACTGGAGATCCGCGGGGTGTCCAATAACATGGGCAGCAATGGATTCTGGAACGGGGATTACGGGTGGGGGGTCAGGGGAAACCGCCCTTTTGGCGCACGCTCAAGGAGTTCTGTACGGTACGGAACTCGGCTCGGTTACCTTAGAGAGAGTTGGTTTATTTTGTTTTCCAGTTAAACACTCTAACACACACACAGGTTATTGATAGCACAAAAGCTAATCACAAAAGATTTAATAGGATTTTTGATAACACATTAGCAACACAGAAGCAACAAAGTAGCAACACATGAGCATCAAATTAGCAACACCGTAGCAACGCATGCGCAACAAACGAAAAACACATTAGCAACATATTAACAACACAGTAGCGACACATTGGGTTAATTAAACAGGTTTCCAATTTGTCTCCTTAAGGCCGCAAAACCACTTTGCGCATGCTAATGTGTTGCTAATGCGTTGCTAATGCGTTTCTAGCAACGACAGTTTTCACGGCGCGCCTGCGCGCGCGCGCGCGCGACAGAGAGAGAGAGAGAGAGAGAGAGAGTGAGTGAGTGAGTGAGAGAGCCGCAACAACGCCGACCACCCCCAGAGTGTCACCCTGAAGAGGCGTTGTACTTTCCGACCTTCAGTCATCTATTTGATTGTCAATGAACGCCCAATCGCGTGCACCCACACAGGAACCTCGGAGCGCACGCGTGAGATGCCCTCCCTTGCTTCCCCTGTCTCCTTCTCCCCCACTCACGCCCTCTTCCTCCCCGTCCTCAACGTGCGTCAAAAGAGACCTAGTACATGTAAGTCGCGGGCACGTAGCTGTACACTCTGGGACCGGAAAACCAAAGAAAACCCTCTGTCACACCCTCAAACAAAAAACAGGTCCACACGTTCGACTGCAAAAATGAGCGGGATGGGTGTGTTGATTCAGAGTTGTTCATTCAGACTCGGAGTTGTTGCGGCTTTCTCAAGATTCGCATGTATTCGTTCCCGAACGTGGGCTTTCCAAGTATCTGTTACTGTCCCATATCTGTTACTGTCCCATTTCAACGTGGCACCAGGGTGCGTGTGATTTATTTTGATTTATTGTAGGAAGAGGCAGCGATGAGCAAGAGAGCGGCAAGGGGACTAGCCGAGAGGCGTCAGGTGGGCAAGGACCAGTGGGAGGTGCACGTGTGGTGATCGAGGTAGAAGATGCGCCCATCCAGCCATGTGCGCTGCTCCCACCCATCTGGCAAAGACGATGTTTTGGTGCCGCCGAGCCAGGGGGCACACCGCGAATGGAGCAGCGCTAATTTGCACTCGACAGAGCACACCACATCCTTCCCGTCAAGGTCGTGGTACGTGTACATGCCCACCTGTCGTTGGCGCCTTGCTCAGTTGCGCCCAGGCAGAGGGTGGCAAGTCAAGAGCGCCAGAAAGACTGAAAGCAGGGGAGCATGGGGATGGGCACGCGTCAATGCGCAGCGCGACAATGCGCAACGCGGCCTCGACTGGCGGGGGGCAGGGTACCACTCCATGCAAAAAGCCCGGACTACCTTTCTCACCTTGCCACAGCCCGACATACAACACACACACTCAAGCCCTCTTGGCGAGCGTTGATTGGTCCGCCATCGAACGGCCATTCCTGCCCCAGCACAGCTGGCTGCACAACTGGCAGCACAACTCC
>Ga0315905_10001169_pt1 | contig 28348 bp, 25 predicted proteins | sample LakEriMetagenome_5_FD_203522 | JGI IMG/M metagenome (GOLD analysis project Ga0315905, IMG submission 203522) | Freshwater fungal communities from buoy surface, Lake Erie, Ohio, United States - Buoy 4 MA121 | ecosystem: Environmental > Aquatic > Freshwater > Lake | place: USA: Lake Erie, Ohio...
GATCGCTAAATGAAACCATCAACTCCTCAAACCAAGGCTTCTTCTCAGGATAATACACTACTCGGTAATCTTCTCCTGCTTTGATCTTCGCTGCTGCGATACCGATAGCCGTATCCAAGCCACCCAATACATCGACCAATCCACGTGCTTTGGCTTGTGTTCCAGTCCAAACTCTTCCAGAAGCTACCTTGCGAACAGAATCTGGATGCATACCACGACCCTCAGCCACTCGAGAGATGAAGGTCTCGTAGCCATCTTCTACAGAAGATTGGATGATGGTTCGCTCTACCTCAGTGAGTGGGCGAGCCATATTTCCAAAATCCGAAAGTTCACCAGTGGAGACCACATCCGTGGTTACTCCCAACTTCTCATTAACTAATTCCTGGACATTAAATAAAATTCCAAAAATCCCGATGGAACCCGTGATCGTGTTTGGCTGCGCTACAATCGTATCCGCAGGAGCAGCAATGTAGTACCCTCCCGAAGCTGCTACCTCACCCATGGAAACAATCAATGGCTTCACTTTTTTGGCTTCCGACATTTCTCTCCAGATTACTTCAGAGGCAAGAATAGATCCTCCTGGGGAGTTCACGCGTAAGACAATGGCCTTGATATTTTCGTCTTTTCGTGCTTTGCGAATTTCCTTGGCAAACTTTTCTGAACTAATCGCTCCTTCCGCATTTCCATCTACAATATCCCCTTCAGCGAGGATTACTGCGATTCGATTGGAGGAGGTGATGTTTTTACCTTTTGCCATTCCACCTAGGTCAGTGGCATTGATTGTTGCAATTTGATCGTCTTCTTTCAGCCCTAACTTTTCTTTTAGGATGCTGTGTACCTCATCTTCGTACTTTAGGGCCGTAGCCAACTTGTAGGTTACCGCATCTTTTGGTTTCCGAACAAGCATTTGGTGGTTGATGCGAACCAAACTATCCTTCGCAATGCCTCTCGATTTTGCGATTAGCTCAAGCGCATGGTTGTTGATGTCATCCAAGAAATATTGGGTTTGAAGCCGATTTTCCGGGCTCATTTTATCCAAGATAAAGGGTTCCACGGCACTTTTAAATTCACCTACTCGGAAAACCTCTGGCTTGATGCCAACTTTTTCAAAAAAGCCTTTCAAGAAAATTCCCTCGGAGGAAAAGCCATTGAAGTCCATTCCACCCAGGGGATTGAGGTAAATTTCATCAGCCACAGAGACCAAGAAGTATCCGCCTTCTGAGTAAGCTTCATCGTAGGCAACGATAAATTTTCCTGATTCTTTGAAATCAATTAAAGCTTCTCTAAGCTCCAACAAACCCGCTTGCCCAGCGCCAAATAAGCCGGCATTGAGGTAAATGCCTTTTACATTTTCATTGGTCTTTGCCTCTCCAATGGCCTTTTTCAAATTCACCAATCCGGCAGTATTTTCTCCGCCAAAAGGATCTAGAAATGAGCCAAATACCAAATCTTCCTCTGAGGTACGCTCCACTAAGGTTCTGCCATTAAGATCAAGGTGAAGGATGGAGTTTTTTTCCAAGGTCACTTCTTTCTCAGAAGAGGAAGCAACCAAACCTATAATTCCGAAAAAAATAAGCATTGCTACAATGCTGAATACAAAGAGGCCTACGATGACGGCCAAGACATTACCTAGAAACTTCATATTAGTTCGTTTATGACTGTAAATTTAGGCTAATTTGAACAAGCTTTACAAAAATTATACTAACGAGAAATGCAGACTGAGGTTGTATTGGGAATTGGTGGCAACAAAGGGGATCGAGCAGCCTATCTCAAAACCGCAATTGAGGCCCTATCCAAACGGGTAACCTTAGTTAGCTGTTCGAAAATCTATGAAACTGAGGTTTGGGGAGGAGTGGCGACCAACGGAAATTTTTTAAATCAAGTAGTTTGTATCCAAACCGATCTAGATCCAACTAGCTTGTTGGAATTGATCCAAGGAATTGAATTGGACTTGGGGAGAACGCGGGAGCAGCATTGGGGAGATCGAACCATTGACATCGACATTCTCTATTTTGGAGCAGAAGTTTGGAATACCCCAGCCCTCAGCATCCCACATCCTTACCTTGCGCAACGACGATTTGTCTTGCGGCCCTTGGCCGAAATCCTTCCAGGAAAAGTCCATCCTATTCTAGGGAAAACAAGCCTTGAGTTACTTGCCGAATGCAAAGATCAAGGGCAGGTTTCAGGTTGGAAGGGAGCTAACTAAAAACTCCCACTTTGAAGGTGGGAGTTTTTAGTTACAGTCCAGAAACGATTGCTTCGGGGTGGATTTTTTTAACCAAACCCTGGAGTACTTTTCCAGGTCCACACTCTATAAATTCGGTGGCGCCATCGGCTACCATATGCTGAACGGATTGTGTCCATTTTACTGGAGCAGTCAGTTGGGCAATTAGATTTGCCTTGATTTCGGCCACATCTGTTACCGCTGTCGTACTCACATTCTGGTAAATGGGGCAGATTGGCACATTAAACTGAGTTCCTTCGATTGCCTTTTGTAGTTTCTCCCGTGCAGGCTCCATCAATGGAGAGTGAAATGCGCCACCTACTGGAAGTGGCAGCGCTCGCTTTGCTCCAGCAGCTTTTAGTAGCTCGCAGGCGATTTCAATGCCCTTGGTGGATCCTGAGATCACCAGTTGTCCAGGGCAGTTGTAATTTGCTGCCACGACGATTTCTTCGGTGATGCCAGCGCAAATTTGTTCAACCACTTGATCTTCCAAGCCTAAGATAGCCGCCATGGAAGAAGGGTTGATTTCACAGGCTTCCTGCATGGCTAGGGCACGTTGAAACACCAAGGTCAAACCATCTTCAAAGCTCAAAACGCCATTGGCGACTAGCGCAGAAAATTCCCCTAAGGAATGCCCTGCTACCATGTCTGGAGTAAAATTTGGAGTGGTTTTTGCCAAGATCACCGAGTGCAAAAAAATCGCCGGCTGCGTTACCTTGGTTTGCTTGAGTTCCTCTTCAGTACCTTCAAATAGGATATCTGTAATTCGAAAACCGAGTTGCTCATTTGCTTTTTCAAATAAGGCCTTTGCGGTTGGATTTTCTTCATAAAGGGATTTTCCCATTCCTGGGAATTGGGCTCCTTGGCCTGGAAATACAATTGCTTTCATTTCTTAAGTAGACGAAATTTAAGCTTCAAATATAGAATTTTTTTGACAGTCCATGGAAAGGGTCTAGAGCGTTTCCAAGGTTGGAAAGTGTTTGGAAAGCACTTCTTTTCGATTTTCTGAAAGCCAGCGGATAAAGGCCTTGACGGCAGGTGAATGTTTTTTTTGCTTGAGCCAGATTAGATTCCAGTCTGCTTTTATAGGGAGTCCGGGTAATTCCAAAAGGGCGATTCGGCCCTCTTTGATTTCCTGGGCCATGGAAAAATTGGACAGCAAGGATGCCCCCAAACCGGCCATTACCGCCTGCTTGACTGCCTCGTTGGTAGCAAGCTCTAGATTGCTTTCTACATGAATGTTACGATCTTGGAAAAATCGCTCCATCATGGTACGGGTACCGGAACCTTTTTCTCGAAGTAGGAAGGGGACTTTTTTCCAGTTACCCGCTTGAATATGGGCAGCATAAGCTTCTTTATTCTCTGGAGAGCAGGCCAAAAACCACTTATTCTCTGCAAGCTGTATGCTTTCCAAATCTAGTTCTTCTGGCCATAAGGACACCAAAGCCAAATCTGTTGAGTTTTCTTGCAAGTGAGCCATTACCTTGTAGCGGTTGGAAACCTCCAAACTGATTTCTACGTGCGGGTGAATTTTCATGAAGTCCGCCATCAGGTAGGGGATGATGTATTTCCCGGTAGAAACAGCAGAAATTCGGATTTTTCCGCCAAGAAGCCCTTTGAGCTCCAACATTTTTTCTTCAATCTGTCCAAGCTCTCCAAAAATGCGGTCTGCAGTTTCTACCAATTCTTGGCCAAATTCAGTGATATGAATTCGCTTTCCAATGATTTCAGTAAGGGGCACTTCAAACTGTTCCTGAAGATTTTTTAATTGAATGGATACCGCTGGCTGAGTCATGCTCATGGCTTCCGCAGCTTTGGTGATGCTTTGAAATTTGGCAATGGCCTGGAAGGCTTTTAGCTGATGTAGGGTGATATTCATAAGTAAATTTAATTCAAAAATGATAACGAATTAAAATATATTATGTTTTACTTTTTTGGAATGGATTCAGGAAGGATATTTGTGCCATGGATTTTCAGATTCTTATCAACAACCTTACTAATCCAAGCCTCCTTTTTTTTATTCTAGGTGTTTTGGCTGTGAAACTGAAGAGTGATTTAGAGATCCCCCCAACTAGCGCCAAGTTCATCGCCTTGTATTTGATGATCTCCATTGGGTTTAAAGGAGGACAAGAGCTTTCCCATAGTGAGTTTACGGCTGGAATATTTTGGGCTCTTGCCTTTGGTGTGCTGCTTTCCGCCTCTATTCCATTCTACACCTTTTTTATCTTAAAGCGAAAGTTAGGCGTGCCCAATGCCGCAGCAATTGCTGCAGCTTATGGATCTATTTCCGCGGTAACCTTTGTGGCTGCAGCTGCATTTTTGGAGGCGCAGGGTATCGGTTTTGGTGGACACATGGTTGCTGTCATGGCCTTGATGGAGGCACCAGCAATTATTTCAGGCGTGATTTTGTTGCGGAAGTATACCCCGTCCAAGTCGGAAGGAGGGATCAAACAAATCATCATTCATGCCTTCACCAATAGCTCGGTATTGTTAATCCTTGGAAGTTTGGTGATTGGATTGATAGCGGATGAAAAGCAGGCCGAGGGGATCAAACCCTTTATTTCGGATATTTTCAAAGGGTTTTTGGCTGTCTTTTTATTGGACATGGGTATTACCAGTGGAAGAAAATTGAAAGCATTTTTTAAGACAGGGTATTTTTCTTCCCTTTTCGCTACCCTTGTACCGCTTATCAATGGAGTGGCTGTGGCATATATCAGCCAGTGGGTCAGCCCTGAGGTTGGTGATCGCTTAATTTTTGCAATTCTTGCTGCTTCTGCTTCTTACATTGCAGTGCCCGCAGCGATGAAGTTATCCAATCCAGATGCAGATGAGGGGCTCTATGTTCCGATGGCCCTTGCCGTGACTTTCCCTTTCAACCTTACGCTTGGGATGCCCATTTATTGGATGATTATTCAAGCGACTTAAGAAAGGGATGATCTTCTTTCAAAAAGTGTGCGCTTTCACTTGCTGTAGGAATTCTGCAGGTGTCTCTTCGACCAAACCACTGGTACCTGTGCTCGCTAATCCATTGATAGATTCGGTCTCGAACTCCTTTAGGAATGATAATTAGCCCGTAAAAAAGAGGCCAGCCCCATCCTAAAAATCGAGCCACCCGAAGTGCTGCCGTACTTCCGAGGTAGACCTTTCCTTTCTCAACCAAAACCAAAGTATCCAAATAGCTTGGGGGTAAATGGTATTTTTTCAGCACTACTTGGCCTGCAGGCCCCTGAATTGAGGCTAAAAGTAACTTTTTTCTAGTGTCTCGCTTCAGTACAAAATCCACTGCTCCATTGCATAGGCTACAGTGTCCATCAAATAACAAGATGGATTCCGGTAGCATTAGCGAAGGAGTTGAATTGTCCCTTTCAAGGTCTGCTGTTTCTTAATTGGGTCCACCACATCAAAGGAGACTGTTCCTGAGTAGTAGTAGGTTCCAGCTGGAAGTTCATTTCCATCCTGATCTTTTCCATCCCAACGGATAAAAGGATCATTTTCAGTGGCAGATTGGCTGGCATAGCGAAATACCTCTGTACCCCAGCGGTTTACGATAAAGAGTTCTACCTGGGTTACAAATCGTGGGCATTTTGAGAAAGGGTTATCAAAAGCCATAAAAGTATCGTTGAGCCCATCACCATTTGGGGAGAAAGCATTCGGTAGGAGGTAGTTTGGACAGTTGTCGACACAAACCACATTACTTTTTGGGCTTTCATTTCCAGAGCGGTCCACTGCGGTGATGTAATAGCAACCTTTGTAGTTGGCAAGATTGCTCAAGGTAGCTCGAAGCTGTATTGCGGAATACTGACCGATGCGGGTGAAGGTCCCATCCGGAGTACCTTCTGGATTGAAGTACAAGCGGTAGCCACTCAGTTGATCGTCACAGGTGCCACTGAAATTGGGTTTCCAACTTAATTCATGCCTGTAGGTAATTGTGCCACAGGATTGTTCCGCAACATATGCCGTACACTCGGGCCCTTCAAAAGTAAGCACTGGGGCACAAGGCAGGCGGTTGTCATCGGGCTTGGCACAGATAATTTGGGACTTATTTTCGAGGGGATACACGAGACCAGCTACATTGTAAGCCCCTTTGGTCACTACATAGTAGCAGTATTCGAGGTCTTTTTTAAGCTTCACTCCATTGAATTTCCCTTCGTCCAGGTAAATAAATCCCTTTTGGGTAACATCTACATCTGCGATTTTAACGAAGTTGCTCACATCTAGCGCTGCTGCATCGGCTCGGTTTCGGTAAACCTCGTGCGGATATTTGGTAATGGAATTATTCCAAGGAACATTAAAAGACCATTTGAGTTCAATCGCTTCATTGATAATGGTAGGTTCAAGTCGGACCGAAGAGGCTGAAGTGGAAGTGTCAATCTTGGTGTTGTTATCCAACAAAACCACCTTGTAATTGTAGACTAGGTTTTTGGTATTCAATTTTTTGTCGGTGAACAAGGTGTCCGCGGTTTTCCCCAAAGACACGCGATTTTGAGCGCCTGTAAATCCTTCGCTTCGGACCAATTCATAGGAATAGGGGCCTGGAAATTGGATTTTATCCAAGTCATAGGGTGGAGTCCATTTGATAAAAATTTCACCCTCTTTTTCATCTGTGGCAGTAATGCTCACATTAGTTAGGATGGGCACATCCACATCAATGGTGATGCAGATTTCTTCAGAAACAATGCTTTCCCCTAATCTGGGGGTAGGGAATGCAGCCACCAACCGGTAGCAATACGTATTGCCTGGAGCGAGTCCTTCTCCACCATTTTTATCTGTAAATGAAAAGGTGGTCATGTCGGTGGTTCCGATCAGTTCGTAACCAGCACGAATCCCTGTTTCGCAAGAATCCGGTTTATAAGGATCGGAATTAAGTCTTCTCCACACCTGCATTTCTTGCGCAGAAGAGGCACAAGCATAGGGATCCCAAGTCAATTTTAGCGTTCTACCAGGTAATTGCTCTAGTTCATCCCAAACAGGCGGAGGACCAATAACTTTAATTTTCCAGGTCTGAATATCTACCAATTTAGGTCCAGAGAGCGGTTTGTCGGTGATGCGCACGCGTACCTCATACTCCCGTTCTCGTACATGGTTGCAGACCGTTTGCCAATCAAAATTCACAATCCCTGGTTGAACCTGGAACACATTTTCTGGTTTGTAGGTGGCTGGAGAGGTATTTATTTCCATGGGTTCCCCAAAAACCTCAATTTTAATGGGGTCTCCATCCGGGTCTTCTCCTTGGATGATTTCCTTAATTCGTGTTCCTGCCACCACGCAGAGGTCGGGGGGGAGAATAAGTTTGGGCCGTTTGTTTTTCGAGTTTTCAATGATAATCTGCATATCTCGAACTACATAGCCGATTTCCACATACTTCCCGTCGATTTTACGCCATTCGGTGATTCGCATGGCCACACTGTATTGCCCTGCGGTGCCAGGAGCATCCCAGACTAGATCCCCAAAAATGGCATCCACTCTTAAAAATGCAGGTCCTGTTCCATCCTCCTTATTCTTACTAAATTCTGCGCTTGCAGGATCTCGGTAATTGTTGACTACTCGCTCAAATCCTTGCTTAGGAATTTCAATTTTGTATGAAAGACTGTCCCCATCTGGATCGTACGCCCCAGGGTTGTGAATGTAGCGAACATTTACGGCACCATTATCTACAGGTGGGATGGTCAATACTGGGGAGTTATTGACTCCAATAAAGGGATCAATTGTGATTTCGGTTTCCACATAAAATGGGGTGTCTACCGAATTATTCATGTTCAGCGTCAGGTCATTTCGGTTAAACTCTAAGAAACGAATCTTGTATTTGCCTGGGCCTTGAAACGTGTGCGTGATGACGAATGTGTTTTTTTCGATCAAGTCTCCTAAATCTTCGACCAGCGAAAAATCACTTTTTGTGTTGAGCTGCTCTTCTCGACCGTCTCCAAAATTGATACGACCTGGGCCGAAGACTACGGACGAACGGGTATCTGTATAGCCTACTACCGTGATTCGGTAGGTGAGGGTTTGAACCGAAATTCGTTCCGCAATGATCTCACCCGCGCGGATGTGGGTAGCCCATGCTGTATCAAGGGCTGAAAAAAATGTGATGCAAAAAAGAATAAAATAAATTCTAAGCTTCATATCGGTCAAGGTGACTATTCTAAGATTAAACTCTGTATTGAGAATGGCTTCAGAAGGGAGGAATTCACTCCAAATTTTTTGTGTATACGAAGTAAACGGATGGATGGAGAAAAACCATCAAAAATTAAAACAATAAAATTGAACAGACTGTTGGAAACTCCTAAAAAATACCTGTTTTACCTTATTTGAATTATGGCTTATTTAGAATCGTTTAAAATAAGAAAGCAGTACTTGCACGGATTGGATACTAGCCTTCTCGGATGTAAATTTGGACAATTGAATAGTAAAACCAGTTTGTTTTAAACTAATCTTAATTATTTATGACTTGGGTTACCAAAACCTTGAATAGTACCCTAGGAAGAAAATTGATTATGGCGCTGACCGGTCTTTTTCTTATCCTGTTTTTGACTGGCCACGTGTCAGGAAACTTACTTCTGTTTAAAGGAGATGGCGGTCAGGCATTTAACATGTATGCCAAGTTTATGACTACCAATCCAGCAGTAAAGTTGCTGTCCTACCTGACCTACATTTCCGTGATTGGTCACATCGTCTACTCCATTTTACTTTCCCAGCACAACAAGTCTGCTCGGCCGGTTTCCTATTCTACTTCCAAAGGCAGCACCAACTCAGCTTGGTCCTCCCGCAACATGGGTGTATTGGGAACGATCATCCTTATCTTCTTAGTGGTCCATCTGCAAAGCTTTTGGGCACAAATGCACTGGGGAGAGGTTCCCATGGTGACCATCGAAGGGGAAGAATACAAAAACCTGTACCTCATCGTCAATGAGGCTTTCAAGCAAGTGTGGATGGTGGCCTTGTATGTGATTTCCATGGTGTTCCTTGGATTTCACCTGTCTCATGGATTTGCTTCTGCATTCCAAACCTTGGGACTCAACCATAAAAAATATTCTCCTGCCATCAAGCTGGTAGGTACCCTCTACTGCATCTTGGTTCCTTCCTTGTTTGCATCCATGCCTCTTTACATACACTTCTCTAGCTACTAAATAGTCCCGTATGATACTAGATTCCAAAATACCTGCTGGTCCTTTGGCAGAAAAATGGACTAAGCACAAGTTTTCAAGCAAGCTCGTCAATCCAGCCAACAAGCGTAAATACGATGTAATTGTCGTAGGTACTGGTTTGGCAGGTGCTTCTGCTGCAGCTTCCCTCGCGGAGCTCGGATACAATGTGAAGGCTTTTTGCTTCCAAGATAGCCCTAGAAGAGCGCACTCCATTGCAGCGCAAGGGGGAATCAATGCAGCGAAAAACTACCAGAATGACGGAGACTCTATTTACAGACTATTCTACGATACCATCAAGGGCGGAGATTACCGTGCTCGTGAAGGCAATGTATACCGTCTTGCAGAAGTTTCGGTAAAAATTATCGACCAATGTGTGGCTCAAGGGGTTCCTTTTGCCCGTGAATATGGAGGGCTACTGGCCAATCGTTCCTTTGGTGGGGCTCAAGTGTCCCGTACTTTTTATGCGCGTGGCCAAACAGGGCAGCAATTGCTTTTGGGCGCCTATTCGGCATTGAGCCGTCAGGTAGCCAATGGCAAGGTGAAGTTATTCCCACGTACCGAAATGATGGATTTGGTGGTCATTGATGGCCAAGCCAAAGGAATTGTAACGCGCAACCTAATCACTGGTGCTGTTGAAACGCATGCAGCACACGCAGTGCTTTTGTGTACTGGCGGATACGGTAACGTATTTTTCCTTTCTACCAATGCGATGGGTTCCAACGTTACCGCCGCATGGAGAGCACATAAGCGTGGGGCGTTTTTTGCGAACCCTTGCTTTACGCAGATTCACCCAACCTGTATCCCAGTTTCTGGAGATCACCAGTCAAAGCTGACCTTGATGTCTGAATCCCTTCGAAATGACGGAAGAGTATGGGTTCCAGCTACGCAAGAGATTGCAGAGAAACTTCGAAAAGGACAAATCAAAGCGAACGATATCAAAGAGGAGGACCGTGATTATTTCTTAGAAAGAAAATATCCTTCCTTCGGAAACTTGGTTCCTCGAGATGTAGCTTCCCGAAACGCGAAATATGTCTGTGACGAGGGTCGTGGAGTCAACGAAACGGGTGAAGCCGTATACCTAGACTTCCGTGATGCGATCAAGCGCGATACGCGAAAAATCATTGAACAGAAATACGGCAACCTCTTTGATATGTACAAGCAGATCACTGGAGAGGATCCTTACGAAATGCCAATGATGATTTATCCAGCGGTGCACTACACCATGGGTGGACTTTGGGTGGATTACAATTTGATGACCACTGTACCCGGATTGTATGCGCTAGGAGAGGCCAACTTCTCTGAGCACGGTGCCAACCGATTGGGTGCTTCTGCATTAATGCAGGGCTTGGCAGATGGTTATTTCGTAATTCCTTACACTGTAGGTGACTATTTGGCGCAACTTGCTCCAAAGCCAGTGGATGATACGCATCCGGAATTTGCAAGATTGAAAGGGGAAGTTCAAGGTCGTATCAATACGCTTTTAACCATCAATGGAACCAAGCCTGTGGATTATTTCCACAAGCGATTGGGTAAAATCATGTGGAATGAGTGCGGGATGGCCCGAACTGAAGAAGGACTCAAAGGTGCTAAAGCTGAAATCCAAGCTTTGAAAAAAGAATTTTGGACCAATGTGAAAGTTATGGGTACCAACGAAGAACTCAATCAATCCTTGGAGAAGGCCAATCGAGTAGCGGATTTCTTGGAACTGGGAGAATTGATGGTGGATGATGCACTCAGCAGAAACGAATCTTGTGGAGGACACTTTAGAGAAGAATACCAAACTCCAGATGGGGAAGCCCTTCGTGACGACGAAAATTATGCCTATGTGGCTGCCTGGAAATACCTAGGAGAAGGCCAAGAGGAGGAACTTGTCAAAGAGGAGCTGGTCTTTGAAAATGTCAAACTTACACAGCGTTCATATAAATAATTTGTAGGCAATCAGCTAAAAAGACTTTGGCTTTTTCATCAAAAAAAATCAAAGTCATTGACCAAAAATAAAACTAGCGTAGACAGATGAAATTGACTTTAAAAATCTGGAGACAGAAAAATGCAGCGGACAAGGGTGGATTTGCGACCTATGTAGCTGACCATGTTTCCAAAGACATGTCTTTCTTGGAGATGTTGGATGTATTGAATGATCAACTAACTGAAAAGGGAGAGGATCCAGTACACTTTGACCACGACTGCAGAGAGGGTATCTGTGGCATGTGTTCGCTCTACATCAATGGCAAACCTCATGGACCACTGCAGACCACTACCTGCCAGTTGCACATGCGTTCTTTCTCGGATGGAGAGACCATCACCATTGAACCTTGGAGAGCCAAGGCTTTCCCAGTGGTAAAAGACCTAGTAGTCAATCGTTCTGCCTTTGATCGAATCATCCAAGCAGGAGGCTACGTGTCTGTCAATACTGGTGGAGTTCCTGATGCCAACGAAATTCCAATCCCAAAAACTATCGCGGATTTGGCCATGGACGCAGCCCAGTGTATCGGATGCGGAGCCTGCGTAGCGGCTTGCAAAAATGCTTCCGCCATGCTTTTCACTTCTGCAAAAGTTTCTCAGTTGGCTTTATTGCCTCAAGGACAGGTGGAACGCAAAACGAGAGCAGAAAAAATGGTGGCTCAGATGGATTCCGAAGGCTTCGGTGCTTGTACCAATACCGGTGCATGTGAAGCGGAATGTCCAAAAGGCATTTCCATTACCAACATTGCACGCATGAACCGAGAATATTTCTCTGCTGTGGTGAGCAGCGATAACATGTAAGGTTACAAGCATTCCAAACGAAAAAGGGTCAGATTTATCTGGCCCTTTTTTTTATGGATCAAACTTCATTTTTTGCTACTAAAACAGATGAACTTAACATTCAATCAAAGCAGGTGATTTCTAGAGCAGTTAATTTTAAGTGATTTCGAACGAAGTTTCACAGAATAAAAATCCGTCTCCAGCTAGATTTTTACTTTTCTTGTTTTAGTTTTAAGAAACAATAATCACCCTTGATATGAAAAAAGGTCTTTTACTTATCGCATGTTTAATTTTTGCATTCTCCGCACAAGCTCAACTAGGAGTGCGTGTGGGCATTGGCTCCTCTAACTTCTCCAATGGAGATGTTCAACGTGCATTTAACCCCTTGATCCGACCTCACTTTGGCGCCTACTATGGGATGAAGGTAACCGAAAAGTTAACGGTAGAGCCAGGGTTGTTTTATTCAGGGAAAGGAATTAGCACCGTAAATGTTAATAACAAAGAATTTGAAGAAAGTTTGAGTTACTTGGATATTCCTGTTTTGGCACGATATGCCGTTAGCCCTGCTTTTAATGTATTTCTTGGTCCTCAGGCAGGATTTCTACTAGCAAGAATGTATACCGAAGGAAGTGTAAAATTAACTGACACCGCACCTGTAGGAGGGTATGAAATCGGGGGTGTTATGGGCGTAGGATACCAATTGACCGCTGAACTTAATCTTCAAGCAAGCTATGATTTTGGGATTGCGCCTTTCAAATACTTTCAAGCTGACGTAAATAACTCCGTATTGAAACTCTCAATAGGATATACGCTTCCTTCGAATGCAGCGAAAGAAAAAACGGAGCAGGAGCAATAGGGCTCCGTTTATTTTTTCAATCGATCTGGATTGTCCTGAATAAAGGATTTCCATCCCTCATTTCTTCCACGCGTTTGCATCCTGCCTTCGTGAAAGTGGTGGCATAGCGCTACCGCCAGCGCGTCAGTGGCATCCAATAGTTTGGGGAGTTCTTCAATGCCAAGTAAGGTTTGAAGCATCGCGGCTACTTGCTCTTTGGAAGCATTTCCATTTCCCGTTACGGATTGTTTCACCTTTTTTGGGGAGTACTCCGTAATGGGGATTTCTTTGGAAAGGGCTGCTGCCATTGCCACCCCTTGCGCACGGCCTAGTTTGAGCATAGATTGCACATTGACTCCAAAGAAAGGGGCCTCCAGGGCTACAGAATCAGGGGCAAACTCATCCAAAATACCTGAAATTCGCTCAAAAATTTTCTTGAGCTTCAGTTCGTGCGTCTCGTATTTTTTGAGGTGAATGACCCCATATTGAAGGATCTTGTATTTCTTACCTTCGGTCAAAATCAGGCCATAACCCATCACCGTAGTACCTGGATCAATTCCTAAAATGATTTTTTCTGTTGGAAGTTTATTTTCAGGGGCTTTCACGAACCCAAGTTAAGGGAAATACAGGTGAAAATCATGCGGGAGCGGAAATGGGTTGGGGAACTCATTTTTGTAGAACCTAGAGGCCGCTTGGCACTAGCCAAATTTTCAAGAAGATTCCTTAATTTTAGGAGTTAGCCGAGCGTACTTATGAGTGACGAAGAATTTGATTTATTAGACGAATTGTATTTCGTTCAACCCTATTCAATCCTGCAAGAAGCATTGGGTTGGTCGGATTCACAGCTTCTCAACACGCTTACCCTACTCAAGGACAAGGGCTGGATCAAATGCTTTTTTGCACCAGATCAAGAATGCTTTGAGGACATTGACCTGCATGAACTGGGGAAGGGCCTCCTGTACCTGGCCACAAAAAAGGGTTTAATGGCCCATACTACGATCTAGCGTGGATTCGAATAGCTACAAATACCAACGGAAAGAATTGGAGCTCAAGGCCTTGCTTGAAATCACGCAGGCCATCAATGAAAACCAATCGGAAGAGGTGCTAATCAACATCTTCAAGTTTACCTGTTTGGTACACCTCGATATTCGCTCCTTAATTCTATACGTTGCAAAGGAAGGCGATTTTGAGCAACGCATCGCTCATGGTGTAAAGTCAAAAACTCCAGTCCTACTCTCAGCAGATGCTGTAGAGGAAAATAAAAAGTCTGGTAGCTTGTCTATTCGTCTTGAAGAAGGATATTCTTTTGGAGAGCTGGAAACATACCTCCCCGTGTACCACAAGGAGACGCTGCTTGCGATTTTGTTTTTGAAACAAAAAAATAAGGAGCTTGAATTGGACCTGGATTTCACCCAAGCCCTTGCTAATATTCTAGTCGTTGCTTTAGAGAATAAACGCTTTGCTAGAAGGCAGCTGGAACAGGAAGTTGTCAAACGGGAGATGGAGATAGCTTCGCAGGTGCAGCAACTTTTGTTTCCTGCAGTCCTACCGAATTCAGATTTTTTGAAGGCCGAAGTGACTTACATTCCTCACAGCAGGGTTGGTGGTGATTATTACGATTTGATTGTCAACGGTGAGGATAAATTGTACTTCTGCATTGCAGATGTGTCAGGAAAAGGAATGGCAGCGGCCTTGTTGATGTCTAATTTTCAGGCTGCGCTTCGGACCCTTTTGCGAAGCCATACGGACTTGGAAACCTTGATTCATCAATTGAATTTCACGCTCTTTGATCTAACCAAAGGAGAGCGATTCATCACTTTTTTCTTGGGAGAATACGAGTTTGCAAGTGGCAATTTACGCTTTGTGAATGCAGGGCATAATCCACCTGTATTGGTAGCTGGAGCATCTGGTACCCCGGAGTTTTTGGAGGCAGGAACCACCATCTTGGGAGCATTTGAGCTAGTCCCATTTTTGGAAGTAGGGATTCGAGAAGGCTTGCAAGATTTTACGATCCACCTCTACACGGACGGCTTGACAGAAGCCATGAATCCAGAGGAAGAAGAGTTTGGAGAGGGTAGATTCAAGGAGTTTATCGACAAAAATAAGGACCATGATCCTGCTCAATTTCATCTTGAATTCCGATCGGCAATGGATAAATTCTCTAGAAAAGTACCGTTTCATGATGATTTAACGCTTTTAAGTCTTCGGTTTTCGAGTAAATGAGGCTGCATCAACTTCCATTTTTTATACCCTCTCTCTACCCCAATCGGATTTGGAAAGGTCCAAGTTTGGAACAAAAAATTACGCTCACCTTTGACGATGGACCTGTACCCGGTATCACCGACTGGGTGCTGGAAGAATTGGAGAAGCGGGGCATGAAAGCTACTTTTTTTATGGTAGGGGATAATGTACGCAAACATCCTGCCCTCGCCCAGGCAGTAGTGGCAGCAGGGCATCAACTAGGGAACCATACCTACCATCACCTTTCTGGCTGGAAAACAGCCACACAGACTTATTTGGATGATGTTGCAAGCTGCGATTCTATCCTTGCCGATACCGTTGGGAAAACCCCTCGGTTTTTTCGTCCGCCTAATGGTTGGATGAGTCAAGGGCAAGCCAGAGGGATAGAACTCGCTAAGAAAATTGTGATGTGGAATTTGCTGAGTTATGATTTTGATTCGAATGTGTCTTCGGAGATTTTGATTCGGGCCTGTGCTTCAAGAACTGCCCCCGGCACGATTGTCGTCTTTCATGATCAGCAAAAGACCCAGGCGCAGCTGAAGCGTTTATTGCCTTCGTATTTGGATTTTTTACTGGCTGAAAGCTTTACCACACAGCTCTTGGAAGGAGAGTAAGCCAAGGGTCTAGCTGCGTAATTTTTAAAACCAATCTGTTGCTTTCGGGATATTGCAGGTATAGTTTCTTATTTTTGAGGGATAAATGACCCTTTAACTCTGCTTTCCTTCATGCAGTTGATCGATACCCACGCCCATATTTATTCCAGCAAGTTTGACGAAGATCGTGATCAGGTTATCGAAGAAATCCGTGCTGCAGGCGTTACCACCGTGTTTATGCCCAATGTAGATGTGCACAGCATCGACCGCATGCTGGACTGTGAAGCGCGCTATGGGGACTTGTGTGTGCCCATGATGGGTCTGCATCCCTGTGAAGTGGGTGATGATTTTGAGGCGCAGTTGCAGGTGATGGAAACTTGGCTGAACAGCCGGTCTTTTGCTGCGGTAGGAGAGATTGGTACGGATCTGTACTGGGATAAAACGAATCTTGATCGGCAGCTTGTAGCCTTAGAGATTCAGGTGGGCTGGGCCAAAGCCAAGGAGCTACCCATTGTATTGCACTGCAGAGAATCCATTGATTTGACCATTGAGTTTATCGAGAAAGCACATAATGGGAAGCTGAAGGGAATTTTTCATTGCTTTACTGGCACGCTTGACCAAGCAAAACGCATTGTGGAGATGGGATTTTTGTTGGGGATTGGGGGCGTTGCTACCTATAAAAATGGAGGTTTGGATCAGGTGATTCCGTATATTGGTTTGGAGCATTTGGTTTTGGAAACAGATGCTCCTTATTTAGCGCCGGTTCCACATCGTGGAAAAAGAAATACCCCAGCTTACTTACCCTTTATTGCGGAGCGGGTGGGGGATCTACTTCAGATACCCGCTACTCAGGTAGCGGAAGCAACTAGTGCTCAGGCACTTCAACTGTTTACAAAGATTAGCTAATGAATTACAAGATCGTTCGTCTCAATACCGGTATCAAGACAAGCAAGGCATCTTCCGTGCTGATTATTTATACGGGAGGAACTTTGGGTATGTCTTACGATGAGTCGGGAGCTTTGGTCCCCTTCAATTTTGGCCAGATTTTGGAAAAAATTCCGATTCTGTCCAACATGAATATTGCCATCACCGTGATTTCATTTCCTGAGCCCATCGACTCCTCCAATGTAACGATGAGTCATTGGATGGACATGGCCTACATCATCACGGAAAATTACGACAGTTACGATGGCTTTGTGGTGTTGCATGGGACAGATACGATGGCCTACTCCGCTTCCATGCTGAGTTACATGCTGGAGGGCTTAAATAAACCCGTCATTTTTACAGGGGCGCAACTGCCCATCTCTGCCATGCGCTCCGATGCTCGAGAAAATCTGATGACCTCTTTGGAGATTGCAACTGCCAAGCACAAGGGGAAACCCATAGTTCCGGAAGTATGTATTTTCTTTAACCACATGTTGCTTCGTGGCAACCGATCTAAAAAGGTGCAAAGTGTCCATTTTGATGCTTTTGAATCGGAAAATTACCCCATTCTAGCGGAGGCGGGAATTGTGATAGATTACAATACCACAGCAATCCGACCCTATGAAGCCAATCGAAAGTTGGTCAATCGAAATAAACTGGACAATGGGGTGATGATTGTAAAACTTTTTCCAGGGATCACAGACAAGATTTTAGATGCTTGTTTTGCCATTCCAGGTCTCCGAGGTGTGGTCCTGGAAACCTACGGATCGGGAAATAGTCCTTCGCTTGGCTGGTTTATGAAGTCTTTGGATTCAGCCATCAAGAAGGGATTAATCCTCTTGAATGTATCTCAATGCAATGGAGGCCGGGTAATTCAAGGTAGGTATGAAACGAGCAAGGAGCTGCTGTCCGTAGGGGTGGTCAGTGGAGCCGATATGACTACTGAGGCAGCGGTCACGAAGTTGATGTTTTTGCTTGGTCAAAAGCTGAGCCGTGAAGAGATTTGCTTGCAGCTCACAAAGTCCATTGCTGGGGAGATTAGCACCTAATTTTGTTTATTTCCTATAGCCGTTTGGAATCGGCAGGAATAATTTTTTTCTTTGCACTCCGATTCGCGTAGCGGATCAAACCACAAACAGAGAGGTGTCCGAGTGGTTGAAGGAGCACGCCTGGAAAGTGTGTATACTCCAAAAGGGTATCGAGGGTTCGAATCCCTTCCTCTCTGCAATGTCAAAAAGCCCTTAATTCAGTGAATTAAGGGCTTTTTTGTGTCATAAGAAACATGTTTTCCTAAAAATTAGAATAGAAAATCCTACTACAAAATTTCTCAGGTATCATATTCCATTACCTGACAACCGCCATTCCCTCTTGGCTCCAACCTTGAATGCCCCCTTGGAGGTGGTAAACCTTCGTGTAGCCCTGCTGAACGAGCAATCGGGCAGCTTCTTCGCTGCGGGCCCCTACGGCACAGTAAAGGTATACTTCCTGGTCTTTCGGGAGTTGACTGACCTGGTCAAGGAAATTGGAGCTGTAATAATCAATAACTAGCGCGCCTTCAATTTTTCCTTGTGCCACTTCACCAGCCGTACGTACATCTAAGATGGTGCCCTTGAAACTCTGAGCAGCAAATTCCTGAACCGTTAGCGTGACTACTGAACTTCCAGCAGCAGTGGATGAGGTTTCGGTAGCTGCCTGGCTCCCTCCGGAACTGGAAGGGGATTGGCAGGCAGTAATGGAGAGAAACAAAAGTAGGGCGGAAAAAAGAGTCGATTTCATGGATCAATTTTTTACAAAATTAGCAGATTTAGATTACTCACTTTGTGAGTAAAGACACAGAAAGGATCCCTGGAAGTAGTCTTGCTAGTAACTCTTACAAAAATGCCATACTCAATGTTCCTACCAGCATGATGGCTTTGGCAAAGGCACTCAGTTGTGTAAATTGTTCTTTGCGATCTGCACGGTAGATGCTCCACATAAACCAACAGAAAACCAAACCCAAGCCTCCAAAATAATAATACAGGTGTGAATGATTGAGTTGGAAGGAGACCGTAAGAATGGCCCCCACAAAGGTGATGGCAATGGAGTAGATTACCTGTTTGGTTTTTCGAAAGCCAAGCACAATGGGTAGGGTTTTGGAGCCATGCAGCTGATCCCCATGCTGATCTTCCAAGTCTTTGAGCAGCTCTCGGATGAGGTTCAAGAAAAATGCAAATAGTGCGTAGGTAAAAACGAACAATTCATTTTTCTGATAATAGTAACCTACTAGGTATATGGATAGGCCTGTCAAAAAAGCGACGGCAACATTCCCGATAAAGGGTTTCCGCTTGAGTCGATTGCAATACCACCAAAGCAATGCCCCAGCAAAAAATATCACGGCAGCAATGCGAGGAGCTACTGCCCATCCCAAGCCTATGGCCATGAAGTTAAACAGACTGTGGAGAACTAAAATAACTCTTCGCTTGATGCCTTTGCCAACTACCACGGCTTTGGGGCGGTTGATGTAGTCGATTTTTACATCGTAGTAGTCGTTGATCATGTAGCCTGCGGCAGTTACCAGTACCGTGGCCATCAGCAGCAGGTACAGTCGGTAATCCTGCAGCACAGGAAGGCCTTGAGCATTCGTTTGAATCAGAAAATGTGCAGTCATTCCCTGTGCAAAGGCAATCAGCAGCAGATTGATTGGTCTGCTGATTCTAAAAAGGCCCCGAAGTGACAAAGTTTTTTCCATTTGCTTGATTACAGGTTAAAAATAAGAGAATTGTGGGATGAATCGTTGTTTATTTTAAGGTCTCCCGGCCAAAATTCCAGTTCATTTTTTTAGGTCCGTGAGCCTACTTTTCCTTAACTTGAATTTTAAGACCCAATGACCCATGAATCACTCGAATCCTTCCTCCAGAAGAAACTTTATCAAACGCTCAGGCACTGCACTTGCAGGTTCATTTTTGATTCATCCTCTTGCCCAAGCGCTGAACTTATTTCCTGGGCTTGACCGTAAAATGAAAATTGCGCTTGTGGGAACTGGTGTACGAGGCTTAAGCATGTGGGGAAGAGATGTGGTGCAGGCCTACAGCGACCGTGTTGAGTTCGTTGGCTTGTCGGATAAGAACGAAGGACGCATGCGCCTCGGGAAGGAGTACCTACAAGTGACTTGTCCCCTCTACTTGGATTTTGATCAGATGCTTCGTGAAACAAGCCCTGATGTGCTGATCGTGACCACGATGGACAGTACCCACCATGAATTTATTATTAAGGGATTGAAAGCGGGAATGCACGTGATCACCGAAAAGCCAATGACCACGGATGAGGTGAAGGTGCAGGCCATTTTGGATGCTGAAAAGGTATCGGGTAAGCAGGTGCTAGTTACTTTCAATTACCGCTACTCCCCTCACCGGCAGAAGCTCTACGAACTCCTGCAAGAAGGGGCTATTGGAAAGGTGACCTCGGTAGACTTTCATTGGTACCTGGATACCTCACATGGCGCAGATTATTTCCGCCGTTGGCATGGGATTCAGGCGCACAGTGGCAGCTTGCTCGTGCATAAAGCTTCGCATCATTTTGACCTGCTTAACTGGTGGCTAAACTCCGATCCGGAGGAGGTTTTTGCCTATGGAACGCTTGAGTTTTATGGAAAAAATGGCCCATTCCGTTCCAAAACCTGCAGAGGGTGCCCGCATGCATCTTCCTGTGATTTTTACTGGGACATCACCAAAAACAAGTACCTCCACCAACTGTATGTGGAGAATGAAAAATACGATGGCTACCACCGGGATGGATGTGTCTTCCGTGAAGAAATTGACAGCTACGACAAGATGGCCGTACAGATTCGTTACAAAAACAAGGTTCAGGTGAGCTATTCCCTGACCACCTACTCTCCCTACGAAGGCTACCGCATTGCCTTCAATGGAACCGAGGGCAGACTCGAGGCCTGGATCAAGGAAAGCCAGCCTTGGGAAGAGAAAAAGGAAGACGAACTGGTGTTGGTGAAGAATTTTGGGGAACGAACAATCATCCCAATCCCGCATGGAGCAGGTGGGCATGGGGGAGGAGATACTCGATTGAAGAACAAGATTTTTCTGGATCCCAACCAAGCGGATCCCTGGAGGCAATCAGCCGGTAGTCGGGATGGGGCCATGTCCTGTTTGATTGGGATTGCAGCCAGAAACTCCATCGAACAAGGAAAACCCATCCAAATTCAAGACTTGACCAGCATTCCCTTGCAGGAAACGGGTAGAGGAGCTTGATCCTTCGAATAAAAAAAGGTCCCAGTGATTTTGATTCACTGGGACCTTTTTAGTTTAAGTCTTATTTTTTGTGAGTGTGATGGGAAGTTTTCCTCAATGTGCCGTAGCTGTTGGCTCTGCTTGTAACTCCACCAAGGCCACTGCGCCATGGATGGCTGTTTCATCTAAATCAGAAACCAAAACTTGTAGTTTTTGCAAGACGCTGGGATAGGCAAAAGTTTGCAGGGTTGCACGCATGGATTTTTCAAACAAGGGATAGGTCTTGCGGATGGATCCACCTAAAATGATGGCTTCAGGAGCCAAGGAATAAAGAATCACTTTTAGTAACTCCCCAACATGGGTTCCAAACTCATCAAATGCCTTCAGGGCAATGGGATCTCCTTCCAATGCCAGTTTGGCTAGGGCCTTGGGTTTACTTTGGTACACGCGGTTGAAGAATTTGCCGCTACAGTAATCCTCAAACGTTAAGTCCAAGTAGGAAGCACCGCACCACTCTCCCGCGGCAGAATTGAGACCGGAATAGAGCTTTCCATGGATCACTATTCCACCACCTACTCCGGTGCCTAGTGTAATGCCGACGAGATGCTGGAATCCTTTTCCTACTCCAAATTGATGCACGCCAAGCGCAAAGCAGTTTGCGTCGTTGTTGATAAAAACGGGTTTCCCAAAACGGACTAAAAGAAATTTCCGCAGCTCCACATGCTGGAAGGATGGGATATTGGCCAGGCCCAAGACTACGCCTTCTTGAGGATCTACGAGCCCGGGTATGCCAATTCCAATCCCTTCAAAAGCGTGGGGGAGGTACGTTTCAATAAATGTAGCGATGCTTTCCAAAATCACCTCTTGACTTTCTAAGGCAGGAGTGGGAATGCTTCGAATATCTTGGAGACGACCCGATACCAGGACGCCAGCTTTGATGCTGGTGCCGCCAATGTCGATGCCTAGAATAACGTGTTCCATTCGAAAAAAGGGGTTAAAAGGGGTGATAACTCCCGGTTTTCTAGCTTAAGATTCGAAAATCAGGAGTAAAAATTGGGAGGAAAGAAATGGGATTACAACAAGCCTTCTATGGATTTCTCCAGTTCACGTGCCGTGGCTAGAAACTCCTCCACATTCATGTCTCGGAAGAAAATCAAGCCATGGCTTGCACGAACCTTGGCATGCTCGTGCTGGTAGAAGTAGTTTTTACCGAGTAGCAATTGGATGTCATTGAGCTGACCTACCCAGGTACGCTTGGCGACTGTGCTAAACTTTCCATTGTGGGAATAGCTTGGGAAGGAAGCCTTAACCTGGCTGAGGTAGCAGTTGGCAAAGGAGTCTTCCATCACGGCCATGTCTCCAAGGGATACCGGCACGATGACATTCGCTTCATGGGGCTCAAACTTGAACCATACATTTCGGTAGCCGATGATGCGCAGCTTGCTTGTGTCGGTTTCTTTCGACCATTTTTTGACTGCCGCTGCAGTGGCTTGAAGTACCTTGTAGTGGGTGTCAGGTCCAGATCCTTCAGGATCAAGGGTAAGGCTCAATTTGGTAGGCTTAATCTTTCGGAATAGGTCCACGATTGGATCCACATCGCGGGTTTTGTCGGGCTGCTCCGTGAAGATATCACCGGTATAAAAGCCAAGTCGAAGGTGGTGCACATTTTTGACTTGAACTCCAAAGTGGGCCCAAACCAGCTCCTCCTCAAACTCGCGGATCATTCCTTTGAGCTTCTGAATTTTAGGCGGATTTTTTTCGCCGTCGTAGGATTTCTTCAAGATTTGGATGACCTCATTGATGGTTTCTCGAAGTTGCTCTTTGTCTTTGATCTCCCAGACGATGCATAGCGCGCGGACCACCCGGTGGCAAAGGCCTCTGGACCGTGCAGCCCCATTTTCGGAGGCCACATTGGTGAGGAAGTGGTAGACGTCCTTGTCTGTTTTGAGGCGATAGCCCACGTCAAAGAAGTCCTCGTAATTGGTCATTTGGATCTTCCCATCTTCCAATAGTTTTTTGGTGAGGAGCAGGGTTTCAATCACAAATTTGTTGGTCACGGCTGTGAATCCCGAGGTGAGCACCGAAAAGTGAGCCTCGTTGCTTGGATCATGGAGCTGGTTGGTGATGTGAGGAAGGATCCCTAGGGAAATGTCGTCGTGGTGTGGCCCAGTATGCAGCAGCACCTCATTTTTCTCTTGTTCTAGCCCTTTGGATATTTTGGCTGAAATGCTTTGAATCACCTGGTTTACGGTATCCTCGGATAGGTTTGGAATTTGCTTGCAGTAGGGATCTGCTTTCAAATCTTCCAGCTTGAGTCGGTGTCCGTAGGTATTCTTTTTCTTGCACAGCTCAATGACGGCGCGTTCGGTTTTTTCAAAAGTCCAGGGGCCAGTTGAATAATAGGCATCAATGGAGTCCGTGAGTTTGACCGCAGCTCCTCGGGTCAAGTAAAATCTTCCTTGAGTTAGTTTTTGGAGGATTGTAGCCGGAAACTGGGTATTTGGTCCCGACTCCAAGGAGTCTCGGACAATGCCGGCTTTGGCTTCCCCTGCAGCGATGACAATTCCCACTGCATTTGGGTTGTAGGCGATGGTATCTAGGCCGATGGTGATCACGAGTCGATTGGCCGATATCTCGATGCCGCCTAGGTCTCCTGCTGCCACGGCTTGGGTTTCAAAGTTGGTTTCGGTGAGGCGGGTAACGGAGTAGGGATGTGATCCTCGGGTATTGAAGGCGATGTGTCCATCGGGCCCTATGCCGCCTAGGAAAAAGCCAATCCCTCCCTTTGCGCGGATGCATTGCTCGTAGTCTCCGCACCATTGATCAATCAGGTAAATGGAGGTTTGCTGCAGTTGCTCGAGTTCATTGATGGGGTCTCGAAAGCGTAGGCTTAGGTCTACCTTTAAGTCGGGGAATATTTTGCTAAAGTGCTTGCCTTCAGCGAGGCGGATCTCATCTGAATTGATTAGGATGGCTTTTTCTTTGGAGAGTCCAAATCCGCTGAGGTAAAACTTGTTGACGTAGTCGTAAAAGCTATTGTGTTGTTTGGAGGAGATAGGGTAAAACTCATCGATTTGCACAAAGGTGAGTTCGCTGAGGCTAGGTTTGGAGGTGTTGCCCAAGCCGTATTTTTCTCGTACTTCCTTGCCTTTTTTACTGTCCCAATTTTCAAGTAAGTACTGCGTCCACTTGATAAAGTATTCTGGTGTCTTGCCAGTAGGTAGGCTGACCACTCCCTCTGGATTTGCAGCCACCCATTCCAGAAAACGGCAGGCGGTGAGGAGGCCGAGCTTAGGGAAGTTGTCTACCAGAAGATAGGGGAGCTGGGTAGTCATTTTGGTGACTCCAGACTCTGCTAGAAATGCCTTTTCAACTTCGGAAAACTGGGTGTTTGCGTGCATGGGAATGGCTGTTGAAATACAAAACAAGAATGTCCCATAAAAGAGGTCTCCTTTGAGAAAGGAGAACAGCGAATGGGTTATTCAAATCTAAAAAAATTCGAGAATAAAAACTGATTACTTTAACAAAAAAATTAAAGAAGTTTGACTTATAAGTAAAAAAAATTAAAATATTGAAAAGTGTTACTTTTTGAGGGGAATAAAAAAAATGCCTCAGCGGTTTGGCTGAGGCATTGAAGGGCTTTGGACCCGTATAAGTTTGGATTAAGCAGTCACTCCAAGGGCTTTGGCCATAGTCGCTCCAATCTCAGCTGGAGATTCAGCAACCAAGATTCCGTTTTCGCGCATGATACGCATTTTTGCAGCAGCGGTATCGTCAGCACCACCGATGATGGCACCTGCGTGACCCATTCTACGGCCTGGAGGGGCTGTTTGACCAGCAATAAAGCCTACAACTGGCTTCTTATTGCCTGTTTCGCGAATCCAACGTGCGGCTTCTGCTTCGTAATTTCCTCCGATCTCACCGATCATGATGATGGCATCTGTTTCAGGATCGTTCATCAATAGCTCAACTGCCTGCTTGGTAGAGGTTCCAATGATTGGATCTCCTCCAATGCCGATTGCAGTAGAAACTCCAAGACCAGCCTTTGCAACTTGATCCGCAGCTTCGTAGGTCAATGTTCCTGATTTGGAAACGATACCAATTCTACCAGTCTTGAATACAAAGCCTGGCATGATGCCCACTTTTGCTTCTCCAGGAGTGATGACACCAGGACAGTTGGGACCGATCAGGACGCAACCTCTTTCTTTGATGTAAGGCTTGGCACGCATCATGTCTGCCACAGGAATTCCTTCGGTGATGGCAATGATTACTTTAATGCCAGCATCAGCAGCTTCCATGATAGCATCAGCTGCAAAAGCAGGTGGAACAAAAATGATAGAGGTATCTGCACCAGTCTTTTGTACGGCGTCTTCTACCGAATCAAACACGGGTCTTTCCAAATGTAGCGTTCCGCCTTTGCCTGGAGTCACGCCCCCAACTACTTGGGTACCGTACTCAATCATTTGCTGGGCGTGAAAAGAGCCTTCAGTTCCTGTAAAGCCCTGAACGATTACTTTTGAATTCTTATTGACTAATACACTCATCGATGCGCAGTTTTTTGTTTGGCACAAAAATAGAAGAAAGCGCCCCCCCTTCAAAAGAAAAAAGCAACATTCTACTTTTGAATTTGATCTGGGCATGCAAAGCATCGTCATCCCCTTCTCATTTCTTTGAATGAGAACCCACGCGAACTAGAATTCTTTTGTTCCAAGCCTTCAGGATGTGCTATTTTAGTTCTAAAAAATTAACTTTGAATTGGTCCTTGGCTCTGTGCTTTCTAAACTCCAAGGTCCTCAAGAATAGATTCATGTTGCTACAAACCACATCGCTGCGCTTTGCCCACACCGGACAGTCGCCCATTTCTTTCCCAGATTTTTCGCTAGCCGGGGGAGAAGCCCTATTGCTGTTGGGAAACTCTGGTACTGGGAAAACTACTTTTTTGAATCTACTTGCAGGGCTTCTAACCCCCAATCAGGGGCAGGTGCTCCTTGACGGGGTAGTTCTTTCTGCCCTTCAAGGCCATCGATTGGACTTGTTTCGTGGGCAAAACATTGGGATTGTGTTTCAAAAACCGCATCTGATTCCCGCACTCACGGTGAAACAGAACTTGGAGCTGGCGCAGTTTTTAAGCAAGAAAAAAGGACCTTCACCCCTTTCCCTACTTCAAGACTTGGGTATCGCTAGCAAAGCATCCGCAGCGGTGGGTACCTTGAGTGAAGGAGAAGCGCAGCGGGTATCCATCGCTCGTTCCTTGGTGAATACCCCTAAATTAATCCTTGCCGATGAACCTACTTCCAGTTTGGATGACGAGCATGCACAGCGTGTAATCACACTTTTAAAAACACAAGCTGCCAAAATTGGGGCTGCCCTTGTGATTGTCACGCATGACCAGCGTGTTAAATCTGAAGTTTCACAGGTACTTGAACTGAAAAGCGCATGAATCTCTTCACCCTCAGTTGGAAATACCTCAGCTTTCGGCCACTTTCAACCGGCCTGAATGCCATTTTGTTGGCTTTCGGTTTGGCGATCATCACGGTGTTACTCCTGGTGCGGCACCAGTTTGAACAAAAAATGACCCGCGATGCTGTTGGAATTGATCTTGTGGTAGGTGCCAAAGGAAGCCCGCTCCAGTTGATTTTATCCTCGGTTTACCACATTGATTTTCCGACAGGAAATATCAAGATGGAGGAGGCGCAACTCATCTCACGAAGCCGATTGGTCAAAAAAGTAATCCCGCTTGCCATGGGGGATAATGTCCAAGGTCTTCGAATCTTGGGTACCAATCACGATTATTTGGATTTGTATGCGGTCAAATTCGCAGCAGGCAAAGCTTGGGAGAAGCCTTTTGAAGTAACTCTGGGTGCAGAAAGCGCTAAGATTCTCGGGTTGAAACTTGGAGATACCTTCAGTGGAAGCCATGGAATCAGCGTGGGGAGCCATGACCACGATCAACATGCGTTTACCGTAACGGGTATTTTGGCATCCAGTGGAAAGGTGGTCGATCGACTTGTGCTTACTAGCATTGAATCGGTTTGGTATACCCATGATGAAGAAGGCGGAGCCGAATCCATTGCTTCTGAGGTAGGTGAGGAAGCTAGCCTCGCTGTGGAGGAAGCTCCAGAACTTGGGATGGATCTGCATCTGCAAGCAGTTGCCGCTCGAGGCTTTCCAATCACGGATCAGGATCGAGAAGTGACCACATTACTTGTTCGCTACCGCAATCCCATGGCCGCCATACAGCTGCCGCGCATGATCAATTCGGGTACCTCCATGCAGGCAGCCTCACCTGCATTTGAAATGTCTCGCTTGTTTGAATTGCTCGGAGTAGGCATCAGTCTATTGCAGGGCTTGGCCATTGCCTTGGTTGTTATTGCGGGCTTGAGCATATTTATTGCGCTCTACAACTCGCTGAAGGAGCGAAAATACGACCTGGCCATCTTGCGCACCTTGGGTGCTTCTCGTGGACAACTGGTAGGTTTGGTGTTTTTAGAAGGCATTTCCCTCACCACCTTGGGTGCTCTTTTAGGTATTGGGTTTGGACATGGCTTTTTGGCGCTGGTAGTCGCCTTGACTACACAAGAGGTGGTTTCTTTGGTGGACCCATGGGTTTTCTTACCTGAAGAGGGATTGATTTTCGGCTATGCCTTGGCCGTTGGGATAGTAGCCTCACTGATCCCTGCTTGGTCTGCTTACCAAACGAGTATTGCAAAGCAGCTTACAAAAACGTAATTAGCATAAAATTTAAAGTAAGATGAAAAAAGGAGCGTTCCTTATCGGTTTATTTTTGGCTCTAGCCACTTTTTCCCAGAATTCACAGGCCCAAGGGGTTTGGAAAAGTTTGTCTGAGGTGACCTACAAAATCAGCAAGGACAATTTTGGAGAGTTGTATGTTCCGGTTTTCTCCGAGAACATCAAAAAGTTGGAAGGAAAAGTAGTGGAGGCAGACGGCTACATCATCCCTTTTGAAGGCATGTTCAAACCGACACACATCATCTTGTCTAGCTTGCCGCTAGCAGAATGCTTTTTTTGTGGTTCGGGTGGACCGGAAACCGTCATGGAAGTGATGCTTACTTCCCCCATCAAATACACCTCCAAGCGGGTGAAAGTGCGGGGTAAACTTACCCTCAATACTGCCGATCCCGAAAAGCTGATGTATATCCTAAAGGAAGGAAAGCTAGTAGAGAATTAAACGCTTCAATAGTCCGCTGAATCTGTATTATTTTTTTCCCTGCAGGTAGGCTTTTTCGAGATCCCGGAATTTTGCTAGTAAGTCCAGACTCACTTTCCCTACTTTTCCTGAACCCACTTTCCGATCATCGATCTGCGTGACAGGTAACAAAATCTTTGTAGTGGCAGAGATAAAGGCTTCATCTGCTTCCCAAACTTCGTCCAGTGTTATAGGGCGTACTTGTACATTTCCTGCCACA
>Ga0315905_10001170_pt1 | contig 28331 bp, 31 predicted proteins | sample LakEriMetagenome_5_FD_203522 | JGI IMG/M metagenome (GOLD analysis project Ga0315905, IMG submission 203522) | Freshwater fungal communities from buoy surface, Lake Erie, Ohio, United States - Buoy 4 MA121 | ecosystem: Environmental > Aquatic > Freshwater > Lake | place: USA: Lake Erie, Ohio...
GAGGTGAACTGAAAGAAATGTTCGCTAATAAAAAGTCTTTTGTGATGGAGCCCTTCTACCGCAAGCTGAGAAAAAAATTCAATATCCTTGTAGATAAAAATAGCGAGCCGCTTCATGGCAAATGGAATTTTGATGAAGCCAACAGAGAAAAATTACCCAAAAATCATAACGTCATCAAACCCTATTTGTATTCGAATTCTCTCAAGCATATTGAAAAGGAAATTCTTGCTGCAGGTGTAAAAACAATAGGTACGGTTGATAGCAGAAATTTCATTTGGCCTATTAACAGAAATCAGTCGCTTGATCTACTTAATTTTTTCATCAACAATTGCTTGCAGTATTTCGGTTCTTATCAAGATGCCATGGTTAAGCAGGAATGGTCAATTTATCATTCTCGCCTTTCCTTTTCATTAAACCTAAAAATGATTTCTCCGAAGGAGGTTATTTGCAGCGCCATTGATTTTTACCAACAGCATCCTGAGCTAGTTGAGTACCATCAGTTGGAAGGATTTGTCAGACAAATACTAGGCTGGCGCGAATACATGCGAGGCATTTATTGGGCGAAAATGCCCGGGTATGCCCAACTCAATTATTTTTCACACAAGGCGGATTTGCCAAAATGGTTTTGGGATGGCAATTCCAAAATGAATTGTCTTAAACATGCCATTAATCAATCGCTTGAGCATGCATACGCTCATCACATTCAACGTCTGATGATTACAGGGAACTTTCTGCTTTTGGCAGGAGTACATCCTGATGAAGTTGACAAGTGGTATCTGGGTATTTACATTGATGCATTAGAATGGGTTGAAATAACCAATACCAGAGGTATGAGTCAATTTGCTGATGGCGGTATCGTTGGCACAAAACCCTACGTAAGTTCTGCTGCCTACATCAACAAAATGAGCAATTATTGCAGCAGTTGCCATTACGACCACAAGAAAAAAACGGGTGAATCTGCATGTCCTTTCAATAGTTTGTACTGGCATTTTTACGATAGAAATGAGCATCTGCTTGCAAAAAATCCGCGTATAGGTATGGCTTACAATACCTTAAGAAAAATGAATCCTGATGTAAAAAGAGAAATGATTGGTCAGGCAGAGCATTACCTAAAAAATATAAATGAGCTTTAAATGAACAGAGCAGTTGTTTGGTTTACAAAAGATTTAAGGTTGCATGACAATGAAACATTGTGCAGGGCAATAGATAGTTGCGATGAGGTAATACCTTTATACTGTCTTGATGAAGAAGTATTCAATAAAACGACTTTTGGATTTCAAAAAACAGGCCCCTTCAGAAAAAAGTTTTTATACGAATCATTGCTTGATTTGAATGAGCAGCTGAAATCATTGGGATCCGGTTTGATTTTATTAAAGGGTAAGCCCGAAGTTGTCATTCCCGAGTTTACTAGTAAATATTATGTGGGTAAGGTATTTACCTTGAGCCAGTTTGCGCCCGAAGAAATAAAATTGCAGCAAAAGGTCGAATCAGAATTGCATAAGGTTAATTGTCAAATAGATACATTTTCAACGCAGTCGCTTTATGATAAAAAAGATTTGCCCTTTTCCGTTGCGCAAGTTCCGGAAGTGTTTACCTCTTTCAGAAACAAAGTTGAATCTAAGAGCAGCGTAAGAACTACTTTCAATTGTCCTTCCAATATCAAAACACCTCCAATTGATGCGACTTCTCAATTGGAATTATATCTTGAAATCAATAATTATTCTTTCACTGCTGACAGCAGAGCGGCGATGCAATTTAAGGGCGGCGAGAGCGAAGGAATTAAAAGACTACATTATTATCTTGAAGGCTCTCATGCTATTGAAACATACAAGGTTACGAGAAACGGTCTGATAGGAGAACGTTACTCTACTAAATTTTCGCCATGGCTGGCAATGGGTTGTTTGTCACCCAGGCTTGTTTACCATGAGATAAAAAAATATGAAAAGCAGCATCTAGCCAATGAATCAACTTATTGGGTGATTTTTGAGTTGCTGTGGAGGGAGTTTTTTATTTGGATGATGAAAAAGCATCCCAATCAATATTTTAAACTGAATGGCATTTCAAATTCACAAACTTTACTGCCTAAAAATGATGAAGCATCATTGCTTAAATGGATAAATGGGGAAACTAAAAGTGATTTTGTAAATGCTAACATGATTGAATTGAAGCTTACAGGCTTTATGAGTAACCGTGGCAGGCAAAATGTAGCCAGTTATTTGTGCAACGACCTAAATCTGGATTGGCGTTATGGCGCTGCTTATTTTGAGCAACAATTGATTGATTATGATGTTTCAAGCAATTGGTGTAACTGGGCTTACATAGCGGGTGTTGGAAATAATCCAAGAGGCAAAAGTGTTTTTAATATAGAAAAACAAGCCAACGATTATGATAGCGATAAGTCTTATAGAAAATTGTGGCTCGAAAACGTACATAATCAATTAAAATATTAATCTACAATGCAAGACGCTACGCTTAATAACGTAAAACTAAATAATAGTATTAAAAGTGAGATGATTGATTTTACACTTTTGGAAAAAGACAGAATTGTTCAAATGGCATGGGAAGATCGTACTCCTTTTGAAGCCATTCAATTTCAGTTTGGATTAAAAGAAAAAGAGGTGATTGAATTTATGAGGAAGAATTCATTGCCATCCAGTTTTAGAATGTGGCGAAAACGAATGAAATCACGCAAAACGAAACATGCTGCTTTGAGAGCCAACTACGTCAATAGATTCAAGTGTACCCGTCAAAAAGAAAGCGGAAATAAAATAGCTAAAAGGTAATTTACCAATCGCAAATCCGTGACTTATTTACCGGTTTCTTTTCAAAAACATCCGAATTGACATTGTTTATTTGAAGTAATGTCTTAGCTTAGGAAGCCAAAACAACTTCTTATGAATCGTTTATTTTCTACTGCCTGTATTTTTGTATTAATTCTCCTAACATCAACAAAGGGTTTATCTCAATCCTCAAAAGTATGGGTAACCATTTCCAATGAAAATAATGTGCCGGTTTTGTCTAACAACCGACAATTAATCTCGGGTGATTCCATATTCAATCAATACATAAACTCGCTTGGTATTTTTTCTTGTACTAAAGCTTTACCATCTTCTAGAAACATCAAACTTCAAATGGTATATGAGCTTACTGCAACTGCCGATCAAGACGAGCTTGAATTTGCCCTGACCAACTATGTAAATGCAGTTTCAGGTGTTTTGCCTGCACCAGTATATGATACCCTGCATACTCCTAATGACTATACAATTGTTTCAGGAATCAATAATTATGCGCTTGACCTGATTAATGCCCAGCAGGCATGGGATATCACAAAGGGAGACTCTAATGTAGTAGTTGCTGTGTGTGATCAATCCTACAGCCCTAATCACTCCGAGCTAGTTGGAAAATATGCATCCATCAATCCGGGTACATTTACAACAACGCATGGAAATGCTGTAGCTATATCTGCAGCGGGTAACACCAACAACAACAATGGGTTGAGTTCTATAGGATATAACTGTAAGCTTGGGCTTTATTTAATGAATTACACTGAAATGCTAAATGCTGCTTATGCCGGTAGAAAAGTTATCAATTTAAGCTGGAGCTCTGGTTGTTTCTATAATTATTATGCGCAATTAGCTCTTGACGAAGCCTATGCAACCGGTGCATTTATAGTTGCCGCCGCAGGCAATGGTACCGCTTGCGGTAATCCCTCTAGTTATGTGTATCCTGCTGCTTATAACAATGTGTTTGCAATTACAAGTATTGGCCCCAATGACAACCACATGAGAATACCGAATGATACAACTACAACTCACCAACATAATGATAAAGTTGATTTGAGTGCGCCTGGTTATGACGTTGCAATTAATCCTGCAGAAGGCTGGTATCTTCAAAGTTCAGGTACAAGTTTCGCAGCACCTTATGTAACAGGCACGGTAGGATTAATGCTCAGTATTAATCCCTGTCTGAGTCAAAAAGATATTGATACCATATTGAGGATATCTTCCGTAAATATTGATTCGCTAAATCCAACCTATATTGGAAAAATAGGTGCGGGAAGATTGAATGCTTATGCGGCAGTTCAAATGGCTTCCACATGGCCTGGTCAACCATTGTCTGTCATTACACAGCCGATAGGTATTACCGTTTTGGTGGGCGGAAATGCACAATTGACTGTTTCTTCCAACAGCTCATTACCTATCTACAAATGGCAAAGGGATTCCAGCGGAGTATACGTTGATGTTTATGATGGCCCAACTTATAATGGTGTAAATACGTCAATACTTACCATAAATAATATCCCTGTAACACTTAATAACACGGATTACCGTTGTGTAATCAAATCCGGTTATTGTGAAGTGATAAGTCACACTGCGCAATTGATTGTTTATGAGGGGATACCACCCGGCGCTGCAGATACCATTATTGGCCCTTCTATCATTTGTTTTGGTGATACAGTTGTTTTTTCAGTAACTCCGGTAGACAGCGCTTCAGGATACAATTGGTCGATAACCGGCAATTCCACCATTATCTCAGGAGCCAATACAAACAGCATTACTGTTCAAATATTTGACTCATCCGTAACAGTTAGTGTTGTTCCTTACAATACCTATGGAAACGGCCCAACCACTTCATTGTTGGTAAATTCCATACCTCTGCCGACCGGATTTTTGACAGGCAATTTTTCGGTTTGTCCAGGCGATTCGGCTGTGCTTACGCTTAATGTAACAGGTCAGGGTCCATGGTCAGGAACAATCAATGACTCCATACAATTTAATAGTTCAGCTAATCCTATTCAAGTGGTTGTTTATCCCGATACGTCAACAAATTATATTCTACAGGAGCTGCATACGCTTGATGGTTGTTATGCTTACCCCGATTATTTATCAAGCACTGCATCAGTAAGCCTATTAAATGTAAGCAGAGATACAATGATTAGAACTGTGTGTACTTCCCAGTTGCCATTTCAATGGGAAGGAATGAGTTTGACCAACGCAGGTTATTACTCTGATACGCTTGTTAATGCTGTAGGATGTGATTCTATAATAACCTTACAATTAATTGTAGTTGCGGGTAATCCACCAACTGCGCCAGCAACAATTACACAAACGCTAATCAGTAACACTTGTTATGGTAGAATATACAGGTATACTGCATCCATTACCAACAATGCACAGGGCTATCAATGGTTGATTCCTTTTTCTTGCGGGGGTATTCCTCCTGTTATAGTTGATTCAGGAGACATTAACAGCTCAAGAATTATTAGGTTAAAGTATTTCAGTAACAATCCTGCTTTCTTTACTGACAGCATAAAAGTAAGGGCTTACAACAATTGTGGAAATGGCCCTTACAAAAGTGCAAGACTAATCAATACCTTATTGGGTGTGCCTGCTGCACCGGCATCAATAACTGTTACGCCATTAGTTACAAATGTTTGCGGCGAAAGAAAATACCGTTACAAAGCACCTAATCTTCCTGCTGGTACAGCTAATGTTGCAGCAGCAACGGGATATTTATGGTCATTTTCTTCACCCAATCCATTAATGGCGCAACTCGACTCAGGCTCCCTAACTTCTCAGACTATTGTAGTTAAATATGCATCAAACAGTGCTGCTTTGCCTGGAGATAGTATTTATGTGAAGTACAATTCAGCATGTGGTTATGGTCCTAAAAGGGCATTAAAAATAAATTTAGCAGCATTAAATCCTCCTGTTGCTCCAGCTTCGATTACAATTACTCGTTTGGTAACAAATGTGTGCGGCCAAAGAACATTCAGATGTACAATGCCGTTAGCGCCGAATGCAACTTCGGTAAGCGGCGCCGCTACAGGTTATTTATGGACTTTCACAGGTAATGCAGCAAATTATGGCACTATAGATTCCGGATCATTGACTTCGAGAATAATCGTTTTGAAATACACCAGCGATGAGGCTACTTTTGTTGGGGATAGCATTAAAGCTCAATACAATAGCAATTGTGGATTAAGCAATTTCAGGGCAGTAAAGTTTTCTGTTCCAAAGTTGGATGTGCCATTGGCTCCTGCATCTATTACTATTACACCTTTGACAGCATCAATATGCGGAAGCAGAATCTACAGGTATACTATGCCGCTACTAACTGCAGGATCAACAACAAGGGCTACTGCAACAGGATACCAATGGAATTTCACAGGCATACTGGCATTAACAGCTGTAATAGATTCGGGAACATTGAACAGCAGAATCATCAGAATGAAATTTGTAAACAATAATCCAGCACAAATTGGTGACAGCGTTAAGGCTAACTATTTGTCATCATGTGGTGATGGTCTTATAAGAGCTGTGAAGTTAAGCAATCAGGCTATTGCTATTTTGCCTGCACCAAGTTCTTTAACTGGGCTTGTCAATATTTGTTCTATTGCAGGAACAGCAAACAGTACCAGATATGTTACTTCCGCAGTTTTAGGCGCTGTAAGTTACCAATGGATTATACCTCAAGGAGCTGTTATAGACAGCGGTAGCAATGGCTTGAAAATAAGGGTTCGTTTCATTTCGCCGGGATCTAATGATAGTATTGCTGTTCAGGCAATGGCTTCAAATGGATGCGCAGGTGCCAAGAAGGCACTTTATTTGCAAACAGCAGGGTGTGTATTCATGAAAGCAATTGTAGGTTCAGGTAAACTTACTGTAACTGACGATGAGTTCAACATTAGTGTGTTCCCCAATCCTACATCATCTTCTTTTTATTTAAATGCAAACAGTATAAATGCTACGAGAAAAATTCGTTGTCGATTGATTAATGTTCAGGGGAAATGTATTCAACAAATGGATGTGAATTCGAACAGCACCATCAGTTTCGGCAACGGTTTGCCATCAGGAATTTATTTACTGGAAATTGCTGACGGAAAAAAATCAAAAAGCATCAGACTGATTAAATACTGATGCTTTTGGGTGATATGGTCTTATTTACAAATCACTTATAAGTCAGGAAGCAATTTAATTTCGTTCCTATACAGAATGATTTTTTTTTCATTTTCCAGCTGCTTTAGTAATCGTGATACCACAACTCTTGAAGTGGCAAGCTCGTCTGCAATAAGGTGATGAGATGCTTTTATTACAGAAGATCCGCCCAGGCGTTTTTTCTCTTTAAGATAGGAGACAAGCCTTTCGTCCAGTTTGTGAAAGGCAATGCTTTCAATTGATTTCAGCAGCTCGGCAAATCGATCATTGAAGCCTCGCATGATGTAGTTTTTCCAGGAAGGAAATCTGCAAAGCCATTCGTCTAATTTGATGTGTGGGATTGCTATTATTTCCACATCATCTTCGGCTATAGCTTTAACCTCACTTTTTTTGGCTTCCAGACAGCAGCTGTAGGCCATAGAGCAGCTTTCATTGTTGGAAAGATAATACAACAGGATTTCATTGTTGTTGTCATCCATCTTCAATACTTTGATAGTTCCTTTAAGTACAATAGGCATCATACGAATGTATTTGCCGTAATCCATGATCAAATCACCTTCACTGAAATTTTGTAAGATTCCAAATTGATTTATTTCCGTTATCAGTTCGGGTTCAAATAGATCGGACAAATTGTTTTCGTTCATCAGGTAAAAATAAATGAACTGAAGACAAAATTCAATAATCCTTCAGAAAATAACTTAGCGAGAATAAATAAACGGGCTTTTATTTTACAAGATTTGCTACACTGTACCAGGATCCGCCATTGAAGACATTTTTAATTCCATATCCTTCCAAAATAGATTTAGCTTGCCCGCTTCTCATTCCGCTTCTGCAGAAAACAATGATGTTGTTTTTGTTTTTGAATTTTTCAATTTGACTTGTAATGGTTCCAAGTGGAATGTTCACCGCACCTTTAACGGAACCTTCCGCAAATTCCATTTTTTCCCGAACATCAACTAATAACGCTCCTTGTTGTATGATTTCTTTTAGGTTTTTACTGTTTCCTCCTCCGAATAAATTTGACAAGAATCCCATTGTCTTTGATTTTAGTTTATGAATATTGATTGATAATTTCTAATAGTTTGTTTTTTGGCATTGCGCCGCTTTGTCTCCAAACAGCTTTTCCATTTTTAAATAGTATCAATGTAGGAACCCCTTGAATTTTAAATTCGTCGGCCACTTGAGGGTTTTTATCCACATCGATTTTTACAATTCTGCCTGCATCACCTATGATATCTTTTACTTCTTTAAGAACAGGTGCCATCATTTTGCAGGGTCCGCACCATTCGGCAAAAAAGTCTACCAATACAGGTTTTTCGGATTGTATGATTTGGTTGAAAGTCATGTTTATTGTTTTTTTAAAAGGGTAAAAAATAAGCCGCCTAATAATGTTCCATAGGCAGTCATGTAATAAGGGTTTGATTTTAACATGCATCTATCATTGCTGCAACCCCAAAAATACCAGTAAGAAAATCCTGCAACACCTCCAATCATAATTCCGGCAACAAGAAACTTGTTATCTTTAAACCACTTCTTCATAGTCAATTTCTTTTGTTGGTTTTTGATTGGAAGGTTTTGTTGTACAATAAGTCTGCGTGTTGCAACAGCCCTGATTGAGCAATGCCATCAGTGTAAACAGAAAGCCTGCAATTCCGAATAATACATCCTTTATTAAAAATGACTGTACAATAATTATTACTCCCATGGCTAATCGAAGCATTCGAAAAAATGTCCAGTCTTTTAAAAATAGTTTTATCATCTTAAGCTGTTGGTTTTATTAATGAACAATTTCCATTTGATCTTCAATGACCCGGTCCGTTTCAGTAGGAGGCTCTGTTTTGCAGTTAGGGTTGTATTTTACAAGAAAGGACAACGAGATCTTTCTTGCCATTCGCATAAGCCATGGTTGAAGCAGGATCAATAAAATACTATTGAAAACCAACCAGCCAAAAACTTGGTTATCCTCCATATATATTCCAACAACAACCAACCATGCAATAAACGAAGCAACAGAAAGTGCATAACTTACATAAGAAGAACTCTTGTAAAAGCCCACTTCAATTTCTGTTCGCTGGTGGCAGTCAAGACATCTTTCATTCATTTTCATGAAGCCTTTTTTGCATCTGGGACATTTGTTTTGTAATAGGTCTTATATATATCATATTCTGTAGGTTTAATTTCAATCAACAGGGCATGATTTGCATTGGGTTTTATGTTTCCTTTCTCCTTATTTTTTCATTTTTCAAAGATTTAACTTTCGATTTATTTTCTTGGTAACATTTGTTGCATTTAAGGTGCCAATTACTTGCAATGGTCTGTTAAATTAATTAAGGTAAAGCAACGGCAAAAAAATAGCCCATTCGAAAGAATGGGCTATTAAATTTAAAACTTATTTAGTATTAATGCTGTACTACTAATTTAGTTGAAGTAGTAACGCCACCTTTAGTGATTTTTACCACACATGTTTGACTTTGAATGTTAGACACATTCAATTTGCATTGTGTAGATGTACCATTAACAGTAACTTTCTTGCTGATTAGCAATCTTCCAGCTAAATCATACAATGCTACAGTAGCAACCTCACCCATATTTCCAGCTACTGCTACAGCAACTTCTGTTGAAGCAGGGTTAGGATAAAGCATATTGTTAGCTTTAGCTATCATGTTAGGATTGATTCTGTTTGTTGAAGTAGTTGTTGAACACTTCAAATGGTGATTGTCAACATTAACTCCATCATAATTTAGGTTTAAGTTATTCAAGGCAATATTCATTTGTGCTGGAGTGAAACTTGAAGCACATCCGCCAATAACGTTATTAGCTTCAGCAATCAATTGATTCACAGTCATGCCTGTAAATGGAGCATCAATATAAATCATGTCGCCCAAAGAATTATAACCTGCTGCGAAGGTAGTGTCGTAAGTATCAAAAGTTGAACTAAGTACAGCAGCTACCAATTGACCAGCTAAAATGTTTTTGTAACTTATACCAGGGTTAACTAAAGTCCCACTGTTAAGTATTCTTGCCGAAGATCCGCTCGGCAAGAAATCAGTTACTGCTTGTGCAGTTGTTAAACTTATTTTCTTTGAACCGCAACCTATGGTTAAACCATTCGGGAATGCTGCCGTAAAGTTGGCATGCAAATAATTTTTAGCAGGGTTATTGGTAGCACCCCATCCACCTTGAGAATAGGTAAGAAGCGGAGCACAAGTCAAAGAGTCGTTAGGCTCGCAACCAACGCAAGGAGGATTATCGCCACAATTGATAGAGCCGTAATCAATATCAACTTTGCAACCAGAAGCATCCTTTACTACAAGAGAAATTGCATTGTCAGGACAAAGGCCACCAATTGAATCCGAAGTTGATGTAGTAGTAATAATGCCATCGATAGACCACATATAAGAGTAAGGGGCAACACCACCAGTAACAATTGCTTTTGCTCCGCCATTACATAGTGAATCAGTGCAATCCGTATCATTAATAGACGCATGAACGATATCAATAACTGGAGGATTTGTTATGGTTACAGCATCAGCAGTAGCAGTACAACCCTTACTGTCAGTTACAGTTACACCACCGTAAACACCATTACACAATGAACTTTTTACGGCATTGGTTGAATTATCATTCCACAAATAAGTATTTCCGCCATTTCCACCGGTTACGACTACACTAAGTTGTGCATCACAAAGACTGTTACAAGAAACTGGTAAGTCAATATTAATGCTTGCTTTCAATGAGTCTGGCTGACCAACATCCTCAGATCCTGCCAATGAACAACCATTAGCATCTTTAACAACCCAGTTGTAAGAACCAACAGGTAGACCTGAGTAAATTACAGGCGAAGCTTGTTCTACGAAGTTGTATACAGGAACAGGAATATTGTTGTCAATCTCATTAGAAGTATTGTCTTCTGTAATGACTTCTTCTTCAGAAGTAGCTATATCAATTCCTTCTTCATCTTGAAGTAAATCTTTGATAGGAGTATTCAATTCCTCAATATCAAAAATAGGAGCAATAATTTCAGGTCTTGGTGTATTAAATCCGTTATCAAAACTTACATAATATGGAGCAGTAGCACCACTGAAAGTCAAGGTAACCGAACCGTCGGTCATACCATTACAACTTACATTGGTGTGTACACTTGATGCTTGAAGAGCAGTTGGCTCAGTTACTTCTTCAGAACCTGATTGCTCACAACCATTAGCATCTTTTACAGTCCAGCTGTATGTGCCGGCCGCTAAAGAAGAATAAGCAGCAGGAGATGATTGGGTTTCAAACGCTCCGCCATTGAAGCTAACAGTGAATGGAGAAGTACCTCCGTTAAATGAAACAGTAACTGATCCAGTAGAACCACCGTTACATAAAACATTGGTATGATCGTCAGTAGCCGCTAAAGCAGTTGGCTCAGTTACTTCTTCAGAACTTGATTGCTCACAACCGTTAGCATCTTTTACAGTCCAGCTATATGTTCCTGCAATCAATGAGGAATAAGAAGCAGGAGAGCTTTGAGCATTGAATTCGCTACCATTGAAACTAACAGTATAGGGAGAAGTACCACCATTTAGATTAATTGTTACACTACCGTTGTTTCCACCGAAACATGAAACATTGCTATGATCGTCAGTAGCCGCTAAAGCAGTTGGCTCAGTTACTTCTTCAGAACCTGATTGCTCACAACCATTAGCATCTTTTACAGTCCAGCTGTAAGTGCCTGCTGATAATGAGGAATAAGAAACACCTGATGTTTGAGCAACAAATGCACCACCATTGAAGCTAACGCTGTATGGAGATGTACCGCCACTGAAAGAAAGGCTAACAGATCCATTAGATCCGCCATTGCAAGAAACATTGCTATGGTCATCAGAAGCAACCAAAAGAGTAGGTTCAGTTATTGTACAAGAAGTAGTTACTATTCTTCCTACGGCATCAGTTACAGTTACAGTGTATGTTCCTGCAGAAAGGCTGCTGGAAGAAGAAACGTTTCCAACGCCATCTGCACTCCAAGAATAAGAATATGGAGGCACACCATCCGTTGCGTCAATCCTCATTGTTCCATTGCTTCCACCGTAACAGCTAACTGGCATGGTATTGCAAGTTGCTTTCAAAGGACAAACAAGGAATGAACTTTTGATTACACCATTGTCATAACTATTGTTGATTTTGTCAATTGCAGCATTGAATTCACTATGGGAATTGTTTAGTGTAGAACATCCACCAATTTTAGCATTTGCGGCATCAAACAATTCTTGCACGCCCATACCCGCAAATGGCCCAGAAGAAATCTCCAAATCTTTGAGGTTAGCAGATGATGAAGCAAAGCTTGGAATAGCATTGTCAAAACCAATGTTCAATGCCAAAGCAACCATTTGTCCTGCAAATACGTTGCTGTAACTGGTTTTGGTAGGATTTACTAGGTTTCCTGCAGGTAAGGCAAAAGGCGTAGTACCATTAGGAAGAAAATTGCGTACAGCAGTCGCTGTAGTTAATTTCAAAGTGTTGTTGCAACCGATAGTCAAGCCATTGGGAAATGCAGTTGCAAAATTGTTTCGTAAAAATGTACCAGGATTGTTGCCTTGCGGCGTTGAACCCCAGCCACCCTGTGTGTAGGTTCTGAAACCCGGACAAGCTTGCTGGGCCATAACTACAGTAGTGACGAGCAGCATCAAAGAAAAGAAAACTGCACGCAAACAGTTAGTAAAACTTTTGTTCATTTTGTTTGTTATTTAATCATTAAAAAAATATGCGGTGTCTAAAAAGAATTTGGACTTTAACGTTCTTTTCTTGGGGGTTGAGGAGGCAATTTTATGACAATAGAAAATGAATCTCAATCGTAGGCAAAAAATTATCTGAGGGCGAAACTAAAAAAAAGATTTAATATTTCTAAGTATTTTTACCTATTTTTTTTAATTTTTTTTACATACAGGCAATAAAATTTACTTTATTTGGGTGTAGTAATTAATTGACAAGTCTTTAAGAATAAAAAATAAAATAATAGGTTTAATTTTTTTCAACAAAAACATAAAAAAATGAATAAAATTATCATTTTAACCCTTTTTACCTTTAAAATGTTGTTATGCATGCCTTATATGGTATGGGCAGGGCAACAATATCCTCCTTCAATACAACTTAGTGCTGGTAAGGGTTTCGATACCATTACCCTTGGAGGTGGATGTTATTGGTGTGTAGAAGCCGTTTACGAAAAACTAATAGGGGTACAATCGGTTGTTTCGGGGTTTTCCGGAGGTAAAATTACGTATCCGTCTTATAAAGAGGTTTGCATGGGCAATACCGGACATGCTGAAGTAATTCAGATTGTGTTCAACACCAAGGAAACTTCTATTGAAGAAATACTTAAGGTCTTTTTTACCGTTCATGACCCTACAACAGTAAACAGACAAGGAGCAGATGAGGGTGAACAATATCGTTCTGTGATTTTATACAGAAATGAAAAGCAACGTCGCATAGCGAAGGAAATTATAAATGAATTGAACAAACAAAAAGTGTATGACCGGCCAATTGTGACTCAGGTTGTTGCATTCGATAAATTTTATCCTGCCGATCAGGAGCATCAAAATTATTATCAACGCAATAAAGAAAAAGGCTATTGCCGAATGGTTATTCAGCCTAAACTCGAAAAATTCGAAAAAGTTTTTAAAAACAGAATAAAGAAAGATTAAAAGCGGATAGATTAATTGATCACGTTTTGTTTGATCAAATCATTACAAATAGATTTTCCATACTCATGAGCCAGTTTTTCAACCGATGATGGGTCGAAGGATTTTGTCTGAACTGCATAAACCAACTTTTTTGATTTTACATCATAAAGGTTACTTTCCCAGAAATAACTGGTGCTCTCGGAGTAATAGCCCGGCTCGTATGTTCTGTCGTATATAGTTGTATAATAGCCCCAAAAATGCCCATAATATACAGCATACGGGGTATAGTAAACCCTCGCCGGTCTATAATATTTCTCCTTTTCTTTGTTCAACAATACTATGGTAAGCAAGGCGTCATACCCATCTTTTTTAATGTTATTGAGTATGGTATTTTCATTTTTCTCTTCGAATGATTTTGGGCCATATTCATTTATGGAAGGCACAGCATTGTATCCCTTTTCAGCCAGGTCATCGGAAAGATGTTTTTCCATTTTCTCCCTAAGATTCATGTCGCCATAATTCACGATACCTACTACTAGTATTTTTTTAAAATCCAAACTGCTTGTTTTCTCTGCTTTCCAGCTGTAAGTTATGGATGTTGATGTGCAACCGGGAAGTATACAAAACACACTAAAACAAAAAAAGAAAAGCATAATTATTTTTCCAAGGAAGGCAGTCGAATACATTGGTTGCAATTTGTTTGTATTGTTTTATCATATGAGTTAACTTAACTCATTCCAGATTATTTCGCTTCTTGGTCAACCGGATGTTCTACCTCAAAGCTTAGTTTTACGCTTACCCTGTATTCCGTTATTTTGTTGTTGTGTATAACCGCACTTTGGTCTTCAAGCCATACTGACTTGATGTTGTGCAGTGATTTAGCTGCATGGGTTACCGCATTTTGTGTTGCATCCTCCCAGCTTTTTGTTGAATTCGACATCACTTCGATTACTTTAATAATACTCATGGTTTTTGTTTTAGGTAGTTTCTGCTTCAATCAGCTTTTGGCTGAAAACGCGTTTTTAAAAATGTTTGACATGTTTTTTTTGATGGAATTTATTTTATTAAAAGAACTACTGATTAAATCAATTGCAAATGAACTTATAAAGTCATTTCTTTTTTCGGAGTTTTTCAGCCAATCATTTATTACAGTATGTTTCATTTGCTGATACAAATTGACCATCTTCATGCTTTCTCTAAATTCCATCCAATTTGACAGTATGCTTTTTTGAAGCTTTTCGCTTTCTTCTTTGTTTTTAGATCTTAATTCATTAAAGAGATGCTGTGCGCTTTTGTTATTCATCCTTTTTGGTTAAAATGATCTTCAATAACAATTTCAATGTTGAATAATATACTTGCTTTCGCATTAGCGTAATACAAAAAATTCCAACGAGAAAAAAAATTCCCGCAACGCTTAAAAACCCCAAAATGTAAGATTCAAACAATTGGGAAAAATAAACGCCCAAGGCTATACCTGAAAAAAACAAAACAAAAAATAAAAAACTATGAATAGCCAATCTTGTAAAAATAACTTGAGCTATCTTGGATGTTTTTTCAATAGCGCTCAATTCATAGCATTCAATTCTGTTCTGAATGAATTTCCTGATATCAGTGGTTAGCTCCCTTCCTTTTTCAAAAGAATCAATCATATTTACAAGTAGTCTTCAGTTCCGTCGGTTAAAGATTCCAATCTTTCTTTTATTTCTTCTTTGAGGCTAGCCATTCTTCGCTTTCCTTTCTCAATGGTTTCATTCACGTTTTCAGTGAGTTGATTTCCGGCGTTCTTTATTCGGTTTCTGGTTTCTTTTCCACTTGCAGGGGCGAATAAAATTCCTGCCAATGCGCCTAATGCTAAACCGGAAGCTGCAGCTACTAAAATCTTTTTGTTGTTTTCCATTTGTAAAAATTTATGTGGTGATTAAAAAACTAAGTTAATTTTTTGAGGAGGGTTTTATAATGACGCCAAACAAATGTTGTTATGATCATTGTTGAAATGCCAGAGTGGATAAAATTTTGATGGCCAGCGTATTTAAAAAAATAGAGCCGGATAGAAATCCGGCTCGCATCTATTATCCAATATCCTATGAAAAACCTGAATTCAAAGGTGTAGTTTTTTATACCTGAAATAAATGACGATGGTCAGTCATTCCGATGTTTATTCCACACTCAACATTTTTTTATTTTGCTTTCTAAAGTACCCTCTGAATAAAAAGCTGCTTTTAAGCGCCTGCATAATTTGATCAAAGCCTTTTGTGCCTTTTTCTATGTTGCTGATAGTTTGATTTGCTTTTGAGGAAAGCAGGCTGTCGCGCAACAACATTTGAACTACTCCTTTTTCATTTGCCAACTCCTTTTCCATGTTTTTAGCAATGTTTTTGAAGTCCTCAGTAGCTTCTGTTACATTCTTAGAAGAATGCTCGATATTGTTCATGCTTTTTTGAACTTGCCCTTGGAATCCGCTGTCACTTATTAACAATCCTAATCCGCCTTTACCATTTTTTACTGAAGCAATCAATCCCTTTATTTCCTCGCTTCCGGTTTTTAATGCCTGAGATGTTGATTTAAGGTTGATTATGGTTTTATTTATTAATTGGTCCATAGTTTCATTGTCTAATAGTTTCCAGATTACTTTGCTGTTGTTGATTCTTGTTGTAGTTTGCTTTAGCTCATCTGTTACGATTGCAATATTATTATTGGTTTTGTATAAAGTCCTCATCATTTCATCTGTATCTATTGCTTTTTTGGAAGGCAGCAGTTGCTTGTTTGCTATATTTTCCGAATAGCCTGGAGTTGAAATAATATTGATTACCTTATTGCCTACGAGCCCATCTGTACCAATTGATACAATTGCGTTTTTTCTGATTATTTCCTTCATCTTGTTTTCAATTCGCATATTCACTTCAAGTGTACTGTCGTCAATAAAAACAATTTCATCTACTGTGCCAATATCAATTCCGCCATACCTAACATTATTACCTGATTTCAATCCCTGTACGTTTTCAAACTTGGCTTTGATGATTAAGCTGGAACCAAATAAATTCCTGTTTTTCCCTATCATATAAAGCAACAGTATTATTAAGGCTAATCCACTTATTACAAAAGTTCCGAGTTTAATTAAATTGATGGCTTTGACTTGCATAGTTATTCAAAATATTTTTTAAGCAATGGATCGTTTTTTGTTTGGAGTTCGCTAAAGGTTCCAAATGCATAGCACTTACCATCTATCAATACTGCTACTTTATCTCCTGCAAGTTTTACACAATTCATATCATGTGAAATAATCAGTGCCGATGTGTTGTATTTCTTTTTTATTTCTACCATCAGCTGTATGATTTCTTTGCCTGTGATAGGGTCGAGTCCGGTTGTTGGCTCGTCGTATAATATGATTTCCGGTTTAAGTATCAAGGTTCTAGCCATGGCAACTCTTTTTCTCATGCCGCCCGATAATTCAGAAGGCATCATATTCAAAGTATACGTTAGGCCTACATCTGTAAGGGCCTCAAATACCATTTCATTTGTTTCTTCTTTTGTTAATTTTATCCAGTGTCTTCTTAAAGGGAATTCAAGGTTTTCTCTCACGGTCATTGAATCATACAAGGCATTGCTTTGGAATAAAAATCCTACTCTTGCCCTGATTTGATCAAGCTTAGAATTTGTCAAAAATGTTGCCTCTTCACCGAATATCTTTATGCTTCCACTGTCTGCTTTGAGTAATCCAATAATGCATTTAATTAAAACAGATTTTCCTGATCCAGACTTGCCGAGCACCACTACATTTTCCCCAGAATTTAGATTTAAGTTGAAGTCCTCCAAAACTTTGTTTTTGCCAAAGGACTTGAACAGGTGTTCAATCTCGAGTACGATGTTCTTATCTGGTGTGTTTTCCAAGTGGGTTGTTATTTGTTATCAATTGAATCCCATCAGATCTGTTATTTGAACTGCAAGAAGATCTAAAATAAAAATAGCAACAGACGACAGCACTACCGCTGAGTTTGCGCTTTGTCCCACACCCTCAGTTCCTTTATTACTGTTGTAACCTTTGTAGCATCCTATGATGCCAACTGCAAAACCAAAAAAATAGGTCTTGATAAATGCGGGCAATACGTCTCTGAATTCGAGTGAATCAATAACCTGCGACCAGAAAAAATGAAAATTAGTGTTTCCTTTGATGTTGATACCAAGATAGGATCCGTAAATAGAAATCGCATCCCCAATGATAATAAGTACAGGTAGCATGAGCGTACTAGCCAAAACCCTTGTAACAACCAGGTATTTAAAAGGATTTGTGCCGCTAACTTCCATGGCATCGATTTGTTCTGTCACCTTCATAGAGCCAAGTTCTGCCCCAATACTTGAACCTATTTTTCCTGCAAATATCAATGCCGTAATTACAGGCCCGATTTCCCTTATTATAGCAATGCCAACAATAGCAGGTAATTGTGATTCTACGCCATAGTCTATCATGAAAGGCCTCAACTGCATGGTTAAAACCAATCCCATGATAAACCCTGTCAAACCAACAAGTGGCAATGAGCCAAACCCAATTACATAACATTGTTTGAGCAGCTCACTTGTTTCGTAATTCGGCTTATACCATTTCGCAAAAAATCTACCGGTAAACTCCGTTAGTTTTCCTGTTTCTTCCAGGAAAGATTTAATCGCTGTTTGGCCCATTTTTTTATTTTGATTAAGAGCTTACAAAAGTTATTAGTATAGGGTTATGTAAAACTGACTCCATTCAATATTATTGTTGATAGCTGTCATTTCGGTTTGATGAAGATGCTATTAAGTTTGTCGCACTTGTTCTTGTTCTTTTTTATTCAATTTCAAGTTTTACCATTTTCTTTCATCTTTAAAAAATAGAGCTTATGAAAAAGGTTTTGATTGCATTTGATGGCTTTCATTTTTCTCAATCGGCATTTGAATTTGCGGTTGCATTGAACGAGAAGCATCAGATTTTACTTACAGGTGTTTTTCTTCCACAAATCAGCTATGCAAATGTTTGGACATACGCCGATGGTATGGGTTCGCCATTATTTGTTCCCGCACTGGATAAGGCCGAAACAGAAAGTATAGAAAAGAATATTGATCACTTTGAAGAGTTGTGTATTAAAAATCAAGTTGAATTCAGAATTAGAAAAGATTTTAATGATCTTGCCCTCCCCGAACTCAAAAGAGAAAGCAGGTTTGCAGATCTTATGATTATTGGAAGTCGTGATTTCTATACTAATATGGGAACCGGCGATCCTAATACTTATTTAAAAGATGCCTTACATGATATGGAGTGTCCAGCCATCGTGGTTCCGGATAAATTTGTTTATCCCGACAGTAATATTTTAGCTTACGATGGTTCGGCATCTTCTGTTTTTGCAATTAAACAATTTATATACACGCTACCGGAGTTAGTGGATAATAAAACATTATTGGTTTACATCTCCAAGGATGAAGAGCCCCAAATTCCTAATGAGCCATTTATCGAAGAACTGGCAGCAAGGCATTTTAAAGACCTTACCGTTACTAAGCTAAGCCTTGATGCAAAAACATATTTTGCTACATGGTTGGCAGATAAAAAGTCTTCTATTTTAGTATCTGGATCCTATGGAAGGTCTTCGTTTTCTAATATTGTCAAAAAGAGTTTTGTTTCCGAAGTGATTAAGGAGCATTTATTGCCCGTATTCGTTGCTCATAAATAATCAAATCAACTATGTTCAAAATAATAGCTGCCTTTGATGGACTAAAGTATGCTTCAAGTACCTGTGAGTATGCCATCAATATTACTCAAAGCACCCAATCCTTTTTAGTGGGTGTTTTTTTAGACGACAAAACCTATACCAGCTATAAGATTTATGAATTAGTAATGGAGGATGGTGTTTCAGAGCGCAAGCTCAAAAAATACAAAGAAAGAGATCATCAGCTGAGGCATTCTTCTGCTCATTTGTTTGCAGATGCTTGTAAAAAGAGCGGTATAGCTTTCAAAATACATCATGATTCAAATGTTGCACTTCAGGATTTGTTGCATGAAACCATTTTTGCGGATTTGTTGATTATTGACGGCTCCGAATCTTTTACGCATTACGAGGAGAATCATCCTACACGTTTTATTAGAGATGTACTCAGCAATACGCAATCTCCTGTTTTGCTCGTGCCTCAGTCTTTTAATAAGATAGAAAAAATCATTGTTTTGTATGACGGTGAAAGGCCATCAGTATATGCATTTAAAATGTTTACATACTTGATGACAAATTACGCCAATCTTCCAGTGGAAGTATTGTGTATCAAATCTATGGAAAGCAATTTGCATTTGCCCGACAACAAGCTAATGAAAGAGCTGATGAGCCGCCATTATGATAATGTAGAATACACTGTAATCCGAGGATTGCCTGAAGTGGAGGTTATTAATCATATCCGGAATATAAAGGAAAATGTCTTAGTGGTGATGGGCGCATACCGCCGAACGATGTTGTCAAGGTGGTTCAGGTCTTCCTTGGCGGATGCTATTGTAAAAGAGTTGGAGATACCGCTTTTTATTGCCCACAACAAATGAGGGACAAGTTAAATGGATTCACTGACTCATATAGCCATTGGCGCTTGCATAGGAGAAGCCTTTTTTGAAAGAGGTTTCGGAAAAAAAGCAATGCTTTGGGGTGCATTGGCGCAAAGTATACCCGATATTGACTTTATTGCTGCTTTATGGCTAACACCCTCGGAAGCATTGCTGGCACACAGAGGGTTTACGCATTCTATTTTATTTGGATTATTGTCTGTTTTTGTTTTTTGCCTACTAGCTCAAAAAATTCACAAGCCAAATAATATTTCCTTTCAAAAATGGTTTGCGTTCTTTTTTACAGCAGTTTTTGTTCATCTTTTTATTGATGCTTTCAACAACTATGGTGTTGGCTGGTTTGAACCTTTTTCATTGAACCGCATTTCTTTCAATACGATTTATGTGGTAGATCCATTTTTTTCTTTGCTGCTATGGATTGCTGCTGCAAGGCTTTTTTATTTGAAAAGACATTCCTTAAAAAGAGCATTTTGGTGGAAAGCAGGATTAGCTGTACCCTTTGTTTATCTTTTATTGTCACTTGTCTTTAAACTGCATACCAATCGATATGTTGAATCCGAACTTCGTAGTAAAGGCGTAACCTACAGCAGGTATTTTTCCACGCCAGCTCCACTGCAGATTTTTTTATGGTACATCGTTGTGGAAAGAAAGCATGATTTTTTGGTTGCTTATCGTTCGATTTTTGATTCCCGTAAAGACTTATTCTTTATCTCCTATCCAAAATCTTTGAAATTGATCGAACCTGTTCATGATCACGAGTCGCTGCAACGCTTGATCAGATTTTCTCAGGGTTACTTTACATTGGAAAATAAGCAACATGGTATTCAATTCAATGATCTTCGCTTTGGTCAGATAGGAGGGTGGACTAATAATGAGGCGGAATTTGTATTCCATTCCCTGTTAACTCATCCTGAAGATGACAGGCTGATTATACAAAGAGGAAGAATTTCTATGTTTAATCAGGATGACTTAATGGCGCTTATTCAGCGGATTTATGGTAATTGATTTTTTTTCTTTTAAAATAAAAAGTAAAAACAAAAAAAAGCAAACGTATGGTTTGATAAGAAACCCATCTGCTGAATTGTTTTACTGCATTTTTTCTTTTTTTATGAATTTCATTTGTGATCTGTATGCAATCCTTTAGGACGATGTTGTCAATTTCTGATTTTACTTTTTGTGCAAAATGTTTGTTCATGATATCAAGATTCATTTCCAGACTCGCATAGGTGCTGATATTGTTGATATTGTAAGATCCGATGGTAACCATTAACTCGTCTGAAACTGCAATTTTTCCATGAAGCACATTAGGCTGGTATTCATAAATTACCACTTTGTTTCTAAGCAGCCAGTCGTATAGCCATCTTTCTGCGTACTTGGCAATTGGGACATCAGATTTGCCTGCCATTACAATTTTGATTTTAATCCCTTTTTTTGATGCGCTAACAATTTGACGTCTGATAGCTCTACCAGGGATAAAGTAACTGCACAAAATATAAACTTCCTTTCGGGCATTTTTAAACAATTGGATATAAGTGTTCGACACTTCATTTCTGTGCCTTATCCAATCGTTGATTCTTACCCGCGCAAGGCAAACTTCCTCTGGATTGACAAAGAAGTTATTTACCTTTTTTGTTTTTTCTATTTCTTTAGCTGTATGGATTTTACAATGGCTTTTCCAGAATTCTTTGCAATAATTGGCTATTTCAGTTACAACGTTTCCTTTTACTTCAACTGCAAAGTCGAGCCATGCTTTTTGTTCAGGTCGGTTGTTGTAGCGGTCTGCAATATTCATCCCACCAATAAATGCAATGTTTTCATCTATCACAATTACTTTTTGATGCATTCGCCGTCCAAAGTAAAAATCTTTTGATTTAAAAAGAGGCTCAAATAAAACTACTTCAATGCCTGACTTAATGAATTTTTGCAAAATGATTTTAGGCAATTGCCTTGAAGCAAATCCGTCAATAAGCAAAAAAACCTTTATTCCCTTGCGGGCGGAGTTCATCAGCTCGTTTGCTATAGCATTGCCCGTAAAATCGTCGGAAAAAATGTAGGTATGAAAATAGATACGCTCTTTTGCTTCACCAATAGCAGTAGAGAGTTTAGCAAAATAAGTTCCAGATTTAATTAAATCTACGGTATTGTTTTTTTGGAACTCATCATTTTTTAACATCGTTATTGATACATTTTGACATAATACTCATCCGCCATTCTTTTACTATCAAAATAAGGCTGGATATCTTTCATGCTGTTGCATATTATTTCCATCCATCGGCTGTTGAAATCATAATACATGGGAAGTATGTCTTTTTCAAGCAAATCGTACAAGCTTATGCAATCAATATCGTCCTGCAAATATTCGGGTAGTCCGATATCTGAAGGTGGTACTACAAAGGAGTTGATTTTGTCCTTTGCAAACTCAGGAAACCAACCATCGGGAATGCCCACATTTACTGCGCCATTCATTGCCGCCGACATGCCGCTGGTTCCTGATGCCTCGTGGGTTAGACGGGGCATGTTCAGCCATATGTCTGCACCTTTCTTTAAAAGCCTTGACAGGTTTAGTTCATAGCCGGTAAGAATAGCGCAATTGTTGTGCTTTTTGCAGAGGTCTACAATTTTGTCAAAAACACCAATTCCGGAGTAATCCATCGGATAAGGTTTCCCTGCCCAGATGAGCTGAATTTTCTTCTCCTCACTGCTAATCATTTTTTCAAATCTTTCCATGTCATGAAAAAAAATATCTGGTCTTTTATAATCCGTAAAGCGTTTTGCAAAAACTACTGTGCAAATGTTTTCATCAAAAAGTACTCCGCATTGATCGGCTACAGTTTCAAACAGTTCTTTTTTATACCTTTTTTTCAATATGCTCATCTCGGGATGATTCACGTTTTTTAGAGCTTCATAGAGCGGCTTATCACTCCATGATTCAAAGTCCTGTGCATTTGTTATGGATATTATTTCGCATGTTGAATTTTCGCCTCCCCAGGTTTTACATAAAGTTTTCTGATGCAATTTGGATACGGCATTGGCTTTTTTGCTTAATCTTAATGCGGCTAAAGTCAAATTAAGATTATCATTTTCCACTTTTGTTATAGCGATAACTTCTGCAAGTGGTATGTCGCAAAAAAAACTCATTCGCTCAAGAAAAGGTATGCTGCATACCTGATTTCCTGAACCTTCGGGAGTATGGTTGGTATAGACCAAACGCTTTTTAACTTCTTCGATGTTTTTCGATTTCTGGTACAGGTAAAACGCAAGTGGTAAAGCATGAGATTCGTTAAGATGATAAACTTCCGGAATCCAATTAATAGCTTCCATTAGCTTTGCTGCTCCTTCTCCGAGTAAAATTGCAGCTGCTATTTTTGTTTCAGGATTCGCATCATACAATTTGTGGGAAATTGTTTTGGCGAGGTAATCGTTTTCTTCCAAGTCTGTTGTGAGTAAAAATAGGGGAGCGGTTTGAAAGGTTTCCGGAGGTAAATAATAAGCTGTGGCCCAAACCGTTTTTTTAGCAACTTTGATGGTGAATTTTATTTCCGTAGGTACGAGAAATGCATATCTGCTTTCTTCAAAATGAACATCCATGCTCTGATCCTGCTTTCTGGTTTGAGCGTAGTAGCCATATTTCCAAAGTATACCAATGCCTATGGTATGTTGTTTAAGACTGTAAGCGCTTCGCATATGAGAACCCGCTAAAAAACCCAAACCCCCAGCGTATATTTTGAGCGGTTGCGCAACTCCAAATTCCATACAGAGGTAAGCACATTTCTTATTATATTTTTCCGCTGAGGTATATGGAAATTTGAATTCGAAACCCATAGTTTTCGGGATTTAATATATTGCTACAAAATGAGGCTTGCCATATACATGGTTGTTCCCTTTGGGAATATGCAACCTCAATATGCCATGTTGAAATGTCGCACTTATAAATGTTAAGTCTGCATGCTGCGGTAATTTTATTCTTCTGAACATTCTGCTGTTTTCAAATTCATGCATCAAAAACTTCTCCTTCTGCAGCTGTTTCCCATTTTTAAATTGGTTCACATAAATCATGATATTGTTTTTTTTCAATTCAACCGTAATGTCTTGTTTATTCATACCGGGTAAACAAACAGCTATTTCTAAATGCGTTTTATTTTCTGCTATATTAACCAAGCAGTTGCTGATGCAATTTTCTTTTGACTTTACTTTTAAATTATCATCAATTTCTTCTTTGGGAACATATTCTCCAGGATAAATATGGCTTTCAATATGTTGCATAGGCTATAGTTTCAAATTATTACTGTTAAAAAAAACAACTTTGAAGAGAAATGTCCTTACTTAAATAAAATCTCTTTGAAATATCAATGTAGGATTTGTGCAGTTTATCTTTAATGACCGATGTTGTTGTTAAGCTGATATTCATTAGTATCATGAACAGGTCAATAGTATACATTCGAAAGAAAAATATGAATACCGAAATTTCAAAACATTTTTCTGCTCAATTACAAGATTGGATAGACGCTATTTATTTTGACTTGGGTTTGTCATCAAGATTGAGTGATAGACTTGAAGAAGTTATCAGAAGAAACACCATCGTTGGCATTGCCGATAAAGTGGAAGTTTATCAAAATCAGTTGCATGATGTAGAACGAAAATTGTATATTATAGAAGAGAAAATAAATCAGCAGAAATCATTGATTTCTAATGATGGTATTGAATTCGATAATGCTGAAATCGATCAAAATACAAGACACCAGCAAATGCAGCTGAGCAGAAAAATGAAAAGAGTGGAAAATGAGTTCATTCGCGCGAAGTTCGATTGTAATACTTTTTTGTCGGAAGTATTCACTGCATAAAAAAACCTCTTGTTTTTTACAAGAGGTTGAAATGGTATTGTTTAGTTTTCTAGGGGAAATATCATTTAGTCTTCAAATGCGTACTCCGGTTCTTCGATAGCAAGTTTATTCTCTACCATAGTAACTCCAGGTGCCGACCATACAGCATTTTCTGCATCTTCTTTTTCAGCAAAAGACCTTACTTTACCTCTCAAAATCACTTTACTACCAACAACATCTGCAGTTACTTTAGCTGCATCAATATTGGCACTTCTTTGAAAACTTGAGTTGATTTTCAATTGAAGTTCATACGGGGTTACTTTAGGTTTTACCTGAACCAAATTGGTTACGAATTTTACACCAACAAGGTTTTCTGCTGAAGTTCTTGCTTGATTTCTCTGGTATTCCCATTCCACATCTCCTTCCAGTTTAACGTTACCATCCTCCACACTTACTTTTATTTTGTCTTCTGGAATCATCGTGTGCCATTTCAAAGCGTTTACTACAGCCTCTGCAATTTCTGTATCTGTTTTTTTGTACGAAGGAGAAATGCCTACTTGCAAATCCTCCGCGATGGCTTTTACACCAGCCACTTTTTTAGTAGCCTTTTCTGCTAATACTTTTTTGGAATAAGTATCAACCTGACCGGATAGCGTTACCACCCCGTTTTTAACTGAAACTCCAATTTGAGCCGAATTTAAAAATGGCTCCCATTTCAATTGCTCGATAACGTCTTTTTGAATTTCGCTGTCACTTTTCATGATTAAGATGATTTAATTGTTATTGAATTATTTTGTACGTCAAAGAAAATTATTTTCAATGCCCATAATTATGACCGCAAAGGAATTTATATTGATTCTTATCAGTTTATAACGATTCTCGCCATATTGATTATGAATTCATTTAGGAATGACGTTGCTCATTTTCAATTCTCCTGAAAATTGATTTCTTTGAAAAATCACTTACACATGAAGAAGAAAAAAAGCAACAATACTGTCACCAAGAAAATCTTATATGTTCCCCTTGACAGAGATCCTGAATTTAACAGCGAAGTGGAGCTTCCTAAGACGCTAAGTAAGGAGGATGTTTTAGATCTTATTGTTGGAGGAGATGATGCGATTGATGAAAATGAAGTTGAAAAGGAAAGTCAAAATGGAAATGCCGAATAGAAATATTTAGAACAAGTTTAAATTAATTATTTATGATTCATACTATGGTTGAGCCCGCCGTCAAATTGCTTAAATTATCAAGTGCCGCATTTACCGACCTTGGCCGAATACCCAGAAAGTATACCTGTGATGGTTTAAATCAAAGTCCACCATTTGATATTGATCATATTCCTGAAGAAACCAAGTGTTTTGCCATTATCGCAGATGATCCTGATGCGCCTATTAATACCTGGGTGCATTGGCTTGTTTGGAATTTTCCGGTTACACACCACATAAAGGAGAATACAGGCTTGGGAAAACATGGCATAAACGATTTCAGCAGAAAGTTCTATTGCGGACCTTGCCCAATGAATGGAGAGCATCATTATCTCTTTAAAATATATGCTTTGGATAGTTTGATGTTGTTGCCTGAAAATGCCCGAAAAAATCAATTGGAGCGAGCAATGTCTGGTCATATTTTGGCCTATGGTCAAATTACAGGCACTTACAGCAGAGGAGCATATTAAACTCAATTTAAAAATGGAAAAATTATGAGGTACTTTTTGCTTACATCTATTTTGTTGATAGCCGCAACTTCTGTTTTTGTTTCAGTAGCCTTGATGAGCATTCCGGATGGAAGTTTATTAGGCCTGAATACGCAATGGCTTATCAATACTCGTTTTCGTGATTACCTCACGCCAGGCTTGATTCTCTTTCTGATATTAGCCATTCCTGCTGTTTCTGCAAGTTATGTAAACATCGTTAAGCATTCTAAAAGATATGGTTGGTCAATTTTTACAGGGGTTGTGTTATGTCTCGTTAGTATAGTTCAGGGATTATACATTGTTCAGTTGTTTTGGATTAACACGTTGATGCTACTATTCGGATTAATGGTTATTTCAATCGCTTTTCAGTTAAAAGGTAAGGTGATGATTTGATTGATGAAATTAAATGCGGTTAAATATTGAATTATGTTTAAGCTGTTTTCCTATCTGCTTGTAATATTACTGGTATATTTTTTAAGGTATTCAATTGCCAATGCTTTTCTTTTCTTGCTTTGGTGTATTTATGATCTGTTCATCATCCGTAAATTCAAATATTAATGATTATCGAAATCAACAAAAAAACCAAACTCAGTCAGCTTGCTGAAACCTTCAACAAATACTATCCTTTTTTAAAGATTGAGTTTTTCAGTGATACCCATCAACGGCAAGAAGCATCAGATACAAACAATGTGATTTTCAAATATTTGACTGTGGAAGATATCACCCCACTTCAACACAATGTGTTTATTGAAATCCATTTTTGGAACAAGACCGGCACGGTTGAATTAGCTTTTAAGCAAAAGGCGGGACTTAATGTTCAGGTTTACAGAAGAAACGGCGACAAATGGATTCAAACATCCGGAACAGATGAACTCACATTGGAAGAACAAAACAGCATAGGTAAAATGTATTCAGAGGATATTTTGCATGGAACCAACCGAACAAATAAACTGTAACCTATGCAAAGCGTTTCAGGTAATAACTTCAAAAACATACTCAATGGTGATTTACCAGTTTTGATAAATTTTTATTCTTCAGAGCAGCTTTGTTCACAAACTATCCTGGATTTGCTTTCCTCCATTAAAAAAATCACCGGTAATGCAGTTTGTATACTGAAGGTAAAAATTGACCGAAACGATATACTCGTGAAAAAATATCAATTGGCGGAAATTAACACCTTGATTCTTTTTAGGTATGGTCAGATTTGTTGGAGATCCTCGGTGTCTGTTTCGAAATTTGAGCTATTAAAGCAAATTGCCCTTTATAGTTGAGTGTGTATAGCAGTATCAATTTTCTTTCCATACTTTTCCGCTTCTGTTTTCTGGTAACTGATAAGTGCAATCCAATAATTTGTAAATATCGGCTTCGCTTTTAAGCTGCACTTTTTTGTCGGTATCTATTTCGAAAGTGCTATATTCATTCAACTTGTATCCCTTTTGTTTTGCAATACTTCGAAGGGTTATATTATGTTCTTTGGGTCCTGTAAAATAAAGCAATGCTGTTGGGTATTCCACTTTTTCAAACAATCTAACATCAAGCTGCATATCGTTTTCTTTCAGGATAAATGTAGCTTTCTTCATCCCTTTTGCAATTGTTCTTTTTACTATTGTATTCAATGATAAGCTTTCTATTATTGCTTGATGGTATTGCTTTTCGGCAACA
>Ga0315905_10001171_pt1 | contig 28320 bp, 22 predicted proteins | sample LakEriMetagenome_5_FD_203522 | JGI IMG/M metagenome (GOLD analysis project Ga0315905, IMG submission 203522) | Freshwater fungal communities from buoy surface, Lake Erie, Ohio, United States - Buoy 4 MA121 | ecosystem: Environmental > Aquatic > Freshwater > Lake | place: USA: Lake Erie, Ohio...
TTTTTAGAAGCCGCTTCTTGAGCGGCCTCCACCAGCGGAAACGTAGAGAATACATGGGTCCGGCCAGTACGGTGGCCACTCGCCGTTTCTTCCAATTCTTATCGAGATTTTGTTATAAGACATCACCCGGCGCTCCTAAACTTACCGGCATTGGCTCTAAGGCGGTTCTTCGGTTTTCTCGCATCTGACTTTTCGCTCCCCATCCTCAGCACGTGCGCTCTCATGTCAGAGCAGTCGCGCCGGAAGGCCGGGATACATGGAGGCATTGACCGCCGTCGACTGAGGGGAAGCCGGGACGGGCGGGAAGATTGCCCCCGTGCACGCGCCCGGTTGCCGGCGGGCGGGGAGTGCGTCAGAGGGTGGGCATGCTCGACCTTCCTCACCGTCCCCGCCGCAACCGCAAGTCCGCTGCTGTGCGCGGGCTTGTGCGTGAAACCCGGCTTTCGCCGGAGAATTTCATCTACCCGCTCTTCCTCAGCGGGAATGCGCAGGATGAGGACATCGCGTCCATGCCGGGCTGCAAACGGTGGAGCACGGCGGGGCTGCTGGAGGAGATCGGCCGGGCGGTGACGGTAGGGGTGAAGGCGGTGGTGCTATTCCCGCGGATTCCGGATGCGCTCAAGACGCGGGATGCCGCGGAGGCATTCAACCCGGAGGGGCTGGTGCCGGAAACCATCCGCGCCATCAAGGCAGCGCATCCGGACGTGGCCGTCATCACCGATGTGGCGCTCGATCCCTACAATTCCGACGGGCACGATGGCCTGGTCTCGTACGACGGCCACATTCTGAATGACGAAACCGTGGCCGTGCTGTGCCGTCAGGCGCTGGCGCATGCGGCGGCGGGGGCGGATATTGTTTCGCCCAGCGACATGATGGACGGTCGCGTGGCCGCCATCCGCGAAGCGCTGGACGACGAAGGCTACAGCGGCGTGAGCATTCTCAGCTACACGGCGAAATACGCCAGCGCCTGCTACGGGCCGTTCCGCGGGGCGCTGGACTCCGCGCCGCGCGCCGGGGACAAGAAAACCTATCAGATGGACCCGGCGAATGTGCGCGAGGCCATCCGCGAGACGATTCAGGACGAAACCGAAGGCGCGGACATGGTGATGGTGAAGCCCGCCGGGATGTATCTGGACGTGATCCGCGCCGTGCGGGAAACCACTGCGCTGCCGGTGGCGGCCTATCAGGTGAGCGGGGAGTATCTCATGATCAAAAGCGCCGCCGCCGCGGGCTGGCTGGACGAGAAGAAGATCATCCTCGAATCCCTCACCGCCATCCGCCGCGCCGGAGCGGACATGATTCTCACCTACTTCGCCCCGCAGGCCGCGGCCTGGCTCCGCGAGGAAAGCTAGTCTTCCCCACTCGCCACTTATGCATCCCGAAGACATTCAAGCCATCGGCACCGAGATCGCCATCCGCTGGTCGGACGGCAGTGAGGACTTCTACCCGATGGAGAAGCTGCGCGCGCTTTCCCCCAGCGCAGAAACCACCGGCGAGCGCGACCTGCTGGGCGTGAAATACGGCGGCGATGACCGCAAGGAATACCCCGGCGTGCGCGTGACGGGCTGGCAGATCGTGGGCGGCTACGCTGTGGCGTTCAGCTTCAGCGACGGGCACAAGACGGGCATCTACAGCTACGACTACCTGAAGGCCATCGCCCGGGAACTGCCGTCCTGACGCCTCGCTGAATTGCTTCTGGCGCGGCGGGCGGACGCTGTTATGCTTCCCGTTTCCGCTGCGGCGGGTTCCTTTATTTTACCACCGTCATGTCCTCCTCTACCGGCTCCGGCCCTAAAAAAACCAGTGTTGTCACCGGCGGCGCCGGATTCCTCGGCTCGCATCTCACCGACCGCCTCCTCGCAGAAGGCTGGCGCGTCATCGGCATCGACAACTTCATCACCGGCTCGCGCCGCAACATCGCGCACATCGAGGGGAATCCGGACTACGACTTCATCGAGCACGACATCAGCAAGCACATCACCGTGCCCGGCGCGGTGGACTTCGTGTTCAACTTCGCATCCCCCGCCAGTCCCATCGATTACTATCAGCACCCCATCGCCACGCTGAAGGTGGGCTCGCTGGGCACGCACAACTGCCTCGGCCTGGCCAAGGCGAAGGGCGCGGGCTTCCTCATGGCCAGCACCAGTGAGATCTACGGCGACCCGCTCGTGCACCCGCAGAAGGAGGAATACTGGGGCAATGTGAACACCGTAGGGCCGCGCAGCTGCTACGATGAAGCGAAGCGTTTCTCCGAGGCCATCACCATGTCCTACCACACAGCCTGCGACGTGGACACGAAGATCGTGCGCATTTTCAACACCTACGGCCCCCGCATGCGGCTGGAGGACGGCCGCGTGGTGCCGGCCTTCATCGGTCAGGCGCTCAAAGGCGAGCCGCTGACCATTTTCGGCGATGGCTCGCAGACGCGCTCGTTCTGCTACGTGTCCGACCTCATCGACGGCATCTACCGCCTCAGCCAGAGCCAGGAGCACTACCCGGTGAACATCGGGAACCCGCACGAAATGACCATCCGGGAATTCGGCGAAGCCATCCTCCGCATCGTGGAAACGCCGTCGCAGCTCGACTTCCGCCCGTTGCCTAAAGACGACCCGAAACAGCGCCAGCCGGACATCACCAAGGCCCGCACACTGCTCGGCTGGGAGCCGAAGGTGCACTTCGACGAAGGCATCCGGAAGACGATCGAATACTTCATCGGAGTGCTCGGGAACGAGGCCAAATGTCGGCTGAAAAATTAAACTGCGCTTGAATTTCAAGCCCTTGCGCCGCGGCAGGCGTAAGATTAAAATCAAAGCCAATCCCCAACCTATTCCCTTCTTATGAAAGTTCTGGTCGTCGAAGACAACGAACCCCTCCGCAAAGCGATCACCCAGCGTCTGCGCGAGAGCGGATTTGCCGTGGATGAAACCGGCGACGGCCCCGAAGGGCTCTGGCTGGCCACGGAAAACAAATACACCGTCGCCATTCTGGACCTCATGCTGCCCGGCCTCGATGGACTGGACCTGCTGAAGAAGATGCGGAAGACGAACGACGAGACCAGCGTGCTCATCATCACCGCCCGCGATCAGGTGGGCGACCGCGTGAGCGGTCTGGATGCCGGTGCCGACGACTATCTCGTGAAGCCGTTCGCCCTGGAGGAACTCCTCGCCCGCGTGCGCGCCCTCACCCGCCGGAAGCACTCGATCAAGAACCCGGTCATCAAGGTGGGCGATCTCGAAATCGACACCCGCCGCCGCTCGGTTTCCCGCGGCAGTCGCGAAATCGAACTCACCGCCCGCGAATACTCGCTGCTGGAACTCCTCGCGCTGCGCAGCGGCGAAGTGGTAAGCCGCGCCGAAATCTGGGAGCAGCTCTACGACTTCAATCAGGACCCGGAAAGCAACGTGGTGGACGTCTTCATCGCCTATCTGCGACGGAAGATCGAAACCGAGGACAAGCCGAAGCTCATCCACACCCGCCGTGGCATGGGCTACATCCTCGAAGAGCGCAGCGAGTCCTGACCCGTCTCCCGGGTTCCCCAAACTTCAGACTTCCCCGCCCCGGAATCTCTCCGCCGGCGCCCTTTTCCAATGTCCACAACACCTGCCGCCGACCTGTCCGTCCTCGGGCACTCCCGCGCTCTGCCCACCTCCCCGGCAGATGCCGCGCTCGAGTGCTTCCCCAACCGCACCCCGCAGCGCGACTACTGGATTCACCTCGACTACCCGGAATTCGGCTCGCTCTGCCCCGTGACCGGCCAACCGGACACCGCCCGCCTGCGCATTTGCTACATCCCGGCGGAAAAGTGCATCGAGACGAAGTCGCTCAAGTATTACCTCGCATCGTGGCGGAATACCGCGCTCTTCAACGAGGACATCGTGAACCGCGTGCTCGATGACATCGTGCAGGCCTGCGCGCCCAAAGCAGCCATCGTGCGCGGCGACTTCTCCGCCCGCGGCGGCATCAGCCTGACGTGTCAGACCAGCACCCCGTCGGGCGTGATTCCCAATCCCTTTGGACTGTGAAGGCGACCGTTCTGCTCTCCGGCGGCATGGATTCCGTGACCGCGCTCTACCACGCCGCTGCGGAGCATGAAGTGACGGACGCACTTTCCTTCGACTACGGTTCGAAGCACAATCACCGCGAAATCCCCTTTGCCCGCCATCACGCGGACAAGCTGGGCATCCGGCACACCGTGATTCCACTGGGGTTCATCGGCGAACACTTCGCCTCCGACCTCCTGCAAAGCGGCGGCGACATACCGGACGGTCACTATGAAGAGACGAGCATGAAGCGCACCGTCGTTCCCTTCCGGAATGGCATCATGCTCAGCATCGCAGCCGGCTTTGCAGAAAGCCGCGGCTCCAGCGGTCTCGTCATCGCCGCCCACAGTGGCGACCACGCCATCTATCCGGACTGCCGCGAGCCGTTCATGCAGGCCATGAGCGACGCCATCCGGCTCGGCACCTACGCGGAATTGACGGTGCTGCGGCCGTTCATTGCCCTCACCAAAGCCGATATCGCCGCCCGCGGCGCGGCGCTCGGCATTGATTTCACGGAAACGTGGAGCTGCTACAAAGGCGGCGACCTCCACTGCGGCACCTGCGGGACCTGTGTGGAACGTCGCGAGGCCTTCCTCCTCGCCGGCCTGACAGATCCGACCGTCTATGCGTCCGCAGCGCCACTGCCGGCGGCACCTCAGGGAAGTATTGCGCTCTGAAGGAAATCCTGAGAGGCTGTGCTCCATGCGCCCGCTCCTTCTCCTTTGCCTGCTGACCCTCCCCGTCAGCGCCGCCCGTGTGTATTATGTGAATCAAACGGAGCTGCAGGCCGGGCAGATTCTTTCCATGAAGCCGGACGGCACCGGCCACACGACCATCTGGTCGGCCACCCAGGTCACGGACCTGCGCGGCATCGCCGTGGATGCCGCCGCCGGGCGTCTCTACTTTGCGCATTCCAATCAGAACGCCGGGACACTCGCGCTCACCGATGTCGCCCTGAAGACGCTGCCCGTCACCGGTGGTACACCCGCCACGCTCGCATCCTTCCCTGACAATACCTTCCTCGCCGATGTGGAATGGGAGCCGTCGGATAACTGGGTTTACGTCGCCGTGCCCACCACCCTGCAACTGCGCCGATGCAGGCCCAATGGTTCGGAGTTCAGCACCATCCTGACACATACGGCTGCCGGTCAGGGCCCCTACTTCGTCGAGATCGATCCCGTCGCGCAGCGCGCCTACTGGGGACTCGTCACTAACTCTGGAGAAACCAATACCAACTTCGCCCGCGGCAGCCTCGCCACCGGCACGGTGGACAACGCATGGTTCCTCACCACCCCCAGCCGCACCCGGGACCTCGTGATGGATAACACCGTATCCGGTGGCCGCCTATACTGGTGCGACCGCCAAAACGGCGCCGTCTATGCCCGCGGGCCGGAAGGCGGAACCATTCAGACAATCATTACCGGACTCAATGCGCCGCACGGCCTCGCCATCGATCCGGAAGCCGGCTACGCCTACGTGGCCGATACCGGCAAGCGCGGCAACGGCAGTCAGACGAGCGCGCATGATGTCGTGCGCTTCAAAATGGACGGCTCCGGCGGCCTCGAAGTCCTCTCGCTCTTCAACATCGCGGCGGAGCCCTACGATCTCGACATCGACCTCACCTCTATCAGCTATGCCGACTGGCGCACGCGCTTCTTTGTCAGCACAGCCCCCAATGCCGCGGCAGCCACCGATGCAGACAGTGACGGCCTGAGCAATGGCGCGGAGTATGCCTTCTTCACACACCCGCGGCGCGCCGATCTGCCGGGTGCCAGTCTCCAGCCCCACGGCACCGGCATCATCTATGCAAGGCGGCGCGTGACCGACATCCCGCTGCGCGTGGAGATCTCCACCGACCTCACCACCTGGCACTGGAATAGCGATACACCCGGTGCTGTGTGGACGGTAGAGCAAAGCACCGCGCCGCGCGATATAGACAGCGAGTGGGTGACCGCACAGCCCGCACCGGCGCTTGCCGGCACATCCCGCATCTACTACCGCCTGCGGGCCGTCGTCCCGTAATCAATTTGGCTCCGCTTTCGCTCCCAGCAGGTAGCGCTGGAAAAACTTCGCGCGGCGACGTGATGCGTAAGGCGATTCCCCTGCTCCGTGGTTGGCGTTGGGAACGATGAGCAGTTCAAAGTCTTTGTCGGCTTTAATCAGCGCATTCACCACCTGCATCGTGGAAGCCGGGTCCACATTGCTGTCCACTTCACCGGCAGTGAGCAGCAGGTGGCCCTTCAGGCGGTGCGCCTGTTCGGCATTGGATGACTCGATATAATGCGGGCCAATCGGCCAGCCCATCCACGCTTCATTCCACCAGATTTTATCCATCCGGTTGTCATGACAGCCGCAGTCGGCCGCAGCGCAATGATAGAAGTCACCGTGGGCGATCAGCGCGCGCATGGCGTTCTGCCCGCCGGCGCTGCCGCCGAAGATGCCCACACGGCTGAGGTCCATTTCCGGATGCTGCGCCGCGGCCGCTTTCATCCACGCGATGCGGTCTGGAAAACCGGCGTCGCCTATATTGCGCCATGCCACGTCGTGGAACGCGCGGCTGCGCCAGTTGGTGCCCATGCCGTCGATAAAGACGAGAATGAATCCAAGATTGCCCAGTTCCCAGTGGCGGAACCACGTCTGCCACTGCTTGGGCACGAAGAAATCATGCGGTCCGGCATAAATATATTCGATGACCGGGTACTTCTTTGCCGCATCGAAGTTCCACGGCCGGAGAATCATCCCGCAGATGTCCGTTTTGCCGTCGCGGCCTTTCGCGGTGAAACGCTGCGGCACCGGCCTGCCTGCGGCGCGCAGGGCAGAGTCGTCAGCGCGGTTCAGCCCGCAAAGCAGCTTGCCGTCGTCTGCACGGCGCAACTCGTGGACGGGGGCCTGATCCACCCGCGACCAGGCCGCGAGGAACGTCCTCCGGTCAGGTGCCCATGTGATCTCATGCGTGCCGTCGCTTTGCGTCAGGAAGACGAGGCCGCTGCCGTCAAAGTTCACGCGCCCGTAGTGCATGTGATAGGGATCCTGTCCGGGATGCACCCCCATGCAGCGGAACTCAATCTGCCGCTTCCCCACATCCACCCGCTCCACATTCCGCAAAACCCATTCACCCTGCGTGACCGCATTCTTTACCGCTCCGGTCCGGGCATCGCAGAGGTACAGATGATTCCACCCGCTGCGCTCGCTCATCCAAAGAAACTCGCCGGTGCCGTCAAGCCAGTGGAGGAATGTCTTCTGCGAATAGTCCACAAAGGTCTCCGCCTTTTCTTCAAACAGAGCGCTGGCCGTGCCGTCGCGCTGCAGCGCCACCAGACGCAGCAGCTGGTGCCCGCGCTCATTGTAGAGAAAGTGGAACGCGGAGCTGTCTGGAGCCCAGTGAAATTCGTCGATGCCAAACGGATTGGCGTAGAGCTTCTCCTCACCACTGACACGCTTCCCGGCCGAGGGATCGAAGAGGACCGGCCGGCGAAACATGAGCGCGTCCCCGGGCTTGGCGTAGTCCCAGGACTCAACTTTCGGCTGCAGCTGGTCCTTCGGCGACGACCGCACGACGGTGACCTTGCGCTCCTCCACGGGGCGCACACGCATGGCTGCCACGCGGCTGCTGTCCGGCGACCAGAATAGCGGACCTTCGTAGCGGTCCTCCGCTGAGCCATCCGTGCTGAGCGCAGTCTCTTTGCCGTCCGCGGCCCTGACAAAGAGGTTGTGATCGCGAATGAAGGCAGACCACTTGCCGTCGGGTGATTTGTCGCCGGCTTTGGCGCCGCTGTCCGGAATGCGGTCACTCCGGCGGCCGCGGCCACGCGGGCGCTCCGGCTCTGCCCAGCGGATTTCCACCGCCTCCTTCACAGTGATTTCGGCATTCGCGGGATCGGCCACAAAGGCCAGCAACTCCTTGCCGCCTTCACCGGTTACCAGCCACACGTGCCCGGTGAAGGTGTGCATGTCATTCACGCCTCCTGCCGGCACCCGGCCGTAATCCTGCCGCTGCCCTTCCGCATTGAGCCACCACAGCTTCACCGGCGCGCCGCTCTCGTTGCGCAGTTTGAAATGCATTTCCGGGCCACCACTGCGGCTGGCCCGCGGGATCGATGCTGACGCCCCACCGGCCCCCTGTCCACTGCTGAGCGATCCGTCTCCGGCACTCCAGGTCCACGCTTTGCCTGCGAGCTGGAAGCCCAGCGTGCCTGCGGCAGTGTCAGGCACCACATTGTCGAGGCGGAGCGTCTTCACCTGGTCCGCGGGCAGCCCTGCTTTATTCAAAGCCTCCCGCAGCCGGGCATGGTCGAACAGCGGCCGCTTCGCGCCATCCTCTGCATTGACGAGATGATACTCCCCGGCGCCATCGGCAGACACCGTGCGAAACCACAGCTGCTTTCCCTCGTCCAGCCAAACCGGGTCGATGCGGTCATTGCGCACGGCTCCCTCTGTCTGGCGCCGCAGGGGATCGGAAGCCGCAAAGAGATCCGGGGCCGCAGCGGCAGGGGTGGAAAGCAGCGCCAACAGACTCAGACTATACTGGATTGCTCGGGGGATGGTCATGCCGCACGGGAGACATGCGCGCCACATTCTCAATCTCAAAATCCCGTCTCATCCAGGGGCTCACACCGTGGCCTTTGGCTTCCGCCACTGGAAGTGCGCGGCGACGACGGCGAGCGTCACCAGTCCGCTGAGCGGCATGATGATAGCAGCGATGAGCGGATTCATATGCCCGGCGAGACTCATGCCGGCAGCGACGATATTGTAAACGATCGCGAAGGCCGCCACACGGCGCACCGCGGCCGAACGCAGCCGGGCAGTGCCAAGCAGGTCCGAGAAGAACCGCAGGCTGCGCCCGAGGAAGTAGAAGTCCGCTTTGGATTCCAGCAGCCCTTTGTCCACCACCGGTGTCCCGGTGCAGGCCGCAGCGGAGAAAGCGAGGGTGTCGTTCATGCCGTCGCCAATGTAGAGCGTATCGCCGCGGTCGATGCTGCGCACGATGCTTTCCTTCTCCTCCGGGGTCAGCGCTCCGTGGGCGTTGCCCTGAGGAATGCCGAGCGCTCCGGCCATGGCCCGGACTTTTGGCACCCGGTCGCCGCTGAGCAGATGGAGCTGAAGCCCGGACGCTGCGAGTGACGCGATCTCTGCGGTGGCGTTAGGACGCAGTCTGTCCTGAAAACGAAACGCAGCCAGCGCGATGCCGTCGCAGGACAGCACCGTGTGTGCTTCCGCCTGATCCGCCGATTCCCAGCCGGGACGGCCGAGCGCCCAGCGCGCGCCGCTGGCATCGGTAAACCATAGGCCCTGACCGGCGACTTCGTTCACCTCTGCGTCCGGAAGCGGCTGCATGGCTCCAGCAGCCGCGAGGGATTCTGTGAGGCTGCGGCTCACCGGATGCAGGCTGTCGGCAGTGAGCGTCGCCAGCGCACGGAGCGCCGCAGGATTGAGAGACTTGAGCGCTTCGGGATTCTCCAGCACGGGATTCTCCAGGGTAAGCGTGCCTGTTTTGTCGAAGATGACGTGCTTCACCCGCCGCAGTCTGGGCCAGAAGGCGGCGCGGCGCACAAAGACACCGCCGCGCTCCATGCGCGCCGCTGCGAGGTCATCCGCCAGCGGCAGAGCCACACCCAGCGCACAGGGACAGGAAACCACCAGCACGGAAATCATCACCTGCAGGCCCTTCGCCGGATCCCCGGTCGCCACCCACCAGCCGATGAAGCCGCCAACGGCCAGCACAAGCACAATGGAAATGGCGTAGCGCAGTATGCGGTCGAGCAGCGGATGGCTGGCAGCGGTCTCACCGGACTCGCGCAGCCGGCGAAACAGGGAGTCCTGCCAGGATTCCATGGCCTCCAGCTCGACGGCAGTGCGGCCGATATTCAAACTGCCCGCAGCGAGGCGGCCTCCCGCACTGATGATGCGCGGCTCCGCTTCACCACTGATGGATTCCAGGCTGACCGTTGCTTCACCATTCACGATGCGGGAGGCGACCGGAACAATCTGTGAGGGCGCAGCGCAGTACACAGTGCCCGGAGCCATCGCGTCCAGAGGCACCACTCCACCCGCCGGATTGCGCAGCGGATTGGCATCAATGGTATGGCCAAGCAGCCGCCCGCGATTGCGCTCCACCGCGGCCAACTGAAGCCTGCGGCCGGCCAGCATAAGGAAGGTGAAGACCGCGACAAAGTCGAAATACATCAGCGCCTCTGCATGGAGCATCCAGCCGATGATGGAGCCGGTGTAGGCGGCCACAATGCCGAGCGCGATGGGGAGGTCCATGTGCAGCACACGGCTGCGCAGGCACTGCATGGCACGGCTGATGAAGTACGATCCGCCGGTGACGACGGCGAGCGTAGCGGACATGCCGGCGGCGAGGGAAAAGATGCCCGCGAGCGCAAAGTCGGCCTCCATGCCGAGATAACGCGGCAGGGAAAAAGCCATGGCATTCATGGCAAAGGCTCCACACAGCCCGGTGCGGCCGCTGAATTCATTGCCGGCTTCGCTGCCGGCTTCGATGGGACCCAGCAGATAACCAAACTGGCGCATCTCATCGGCCACAGCGGGGAGATCGCACTGCCCCGGGCTCCATTCCAGACGCAGGCGTCCTGGATGCGCCCGCACCCGGGCGCGCAGCATGCCGGGATGGCGCAGCAGGACTTTCTCCATGAGCCAGACGCATCCTGTGCAGGAAATGCCCTGCACAGCGAGATCGAGCGATGCCGCCTGGCCTTCCGGCACCGCCCCCTCTGCGCGGGCAGCCATTTCCGAAAGCCAGGTGTAGTCGCGGCGCTGCAGCGCGGTGGATTTCACCGGGGCACCGACCTTGCCGCCTTTCAGTGTGTAATACTGGTCGAGGCCGCTCTCGTGAATGAGGTTGTGCACGAAGGCGCAGCCGCCGCAGCAAAATTCCTCGCCGGGTTCCTGCGGCTCAAAGAGGGTAGAACAGTGTTTGCATTCGTGACTAACGGGGGATGTTTTCATAGCGAAACGGGGGGACTACTTTTCTTCAGCCGCGCAGAAGGGGCATGCGGGCGGCGGGGCTTTGCCGTCCGGCGTCTCCGCCGCTGTGGCGGTGGTCGCAGGCCACAGTCTTAGGGCGAGCATCACTGCCCCGGCGAGGCAGACGGCGCGCTTCACACGGTCCATCGCCACCGGACTGAGCTGCTGCTTCCAGATGTGAAAGCGGTGCTGGGCAAACCAAAGGAGCGGGATGGTGCCCATGGCGAAGGCGAGCATGAATTCCGCGCCGCGCACCGCGGAGCCGCTGACCAGGGCGATGCCGGCCATGAGATAAAGCGGACCGCAGGGCAGCAGCGGCGTCGCAATGCCGAGCGCAAACGCCCCGCGGCGCACCGGAATGCGGCACAGTTTCAGCCGCGTGCGGGCACCCCATTTCTTCAGAAAGGCCGGCCGCGGCAGTTTCACATGCAGCCCCAGCGCCATGAAGAGCAGGACGGCAGTGAGCAGCCACGGCAGCACCATCACCGGTGTGCTCGTCACCTTCTCCAGCGGCCACTGCCCAAGGGATCCCGCCAGGATTCCAATCACCGTGTAGGAAATGATACGCCCGGCATGATACAGCACGGCGGCCTGCCGCTGGTGCTGCGCGCTGTCTTTCAATGACATCAGGCTGCAGGCCACAGGGCCGCACATCCCGGCACAGTGGAGGCTGGTGGCAAGGCCGGCAGCAAGCGCTCCGGCCGCAGTATTCACGGTTTCAATGGCTGCCATGGCTGGCCGGTTTTGCCGGGACGTCCTCCGGTGTGTGTTGCGATGCGTAGATGATAAAAGCAATCCACCAGGTCACAAAAATCACCTTAACGGCGACGATGATGACCCAGGGACGCTGACGAATGAAGGCTCTCATGGTTCAGCGGGGGATGCGGGTTGGACAGGTTCAGTGAGAAGACGGGGGTCGGGGCCAAGGAATTCCAGTTCACGGGAGACGGCGTCCTCCTTCCCTACCGGACGGGCGACGACCTTGAAGCTGAACTCGCCGCTGTAGTCAGCTTTCTTCATCGTTAGGAGCAGAGACTGCTGCAGCTCCTGCTGGGGCTTCACCGTTACCTGTTTCTCCAGACCGCCGACACTGAGAGTCGCAGGGGCGCGCTCTACACTCAACTGGTAGGCCACCGGCTCATCCGCCTTACTCACCAGCCGGAAGAGGAACTGATTCCGCACAGCCTCATTATCGACAAGATAGGGCTGTCCACGCATCCGGACGACAGTCATTTCAAAGGAGTGCACTCTTGTGAGGCCAAATGCGAAAGCTGCCGCTCCGAGCAGCATGAGAAAGCCGTAAACGAATATCCGGGGACGGAGAATGCGCCGCTTCTTCCCTGTCAGTCCGTTGAGCGAATCATAACGGACGAGGCCTTTTGGACGGTGCAGCTTGGTCATGATATCATCGCACGCATCCACACAGGCAGCGCAGCCGATGCATTCCATCTGCAGACCGTCGCGGATGTCGATACCGGTGGGACACACCTGCACACAGCGGCGGCAGTCGATGCAGTGGCCGGCCCCGGGATCACTGGCCTTGCCTCGGGGCTCTCCACGGCCCTTATCATAGCCGATGACCATGGTATCGTCGTCGGTAAGCGCCGACTGCAACCGGCCGTAGGGGCACATGACAATGCAGAACTGCTCACGGAACCAGCTGAAGCAAAAGTAGAGCACACCGGTCAGCGCCATCACCATCACAAACAAGATCCAGTGTTCCGCCGGCGACTGCTGCATGTAGCCGTAAAGCTTTTCCAGTGAAATGAAGTAAGAGAGGAAAATGTGCGCAATGGCCGCTGCGCAGGCGAAGTACAGCGCATGCTTCACGACACGCCTCACCAGCTTTCCCGGGACCATCGGTGCCTCATCCAGCTTGCGGCGGGCTGCAGCATCGCCATCGATCAGCCGCTCAATGCGCCGGAAGACATGCTCCAGAAAGACGGTGTAGGGACAGCCCCAACCACACCAGATACGGCCGAGCAGCGAGGTGACAAAGAACAGGGTAAACCCAACGCCGCTGATGACAAAAAAGAGCAGCCAGACGTCCTGCACGGCCAGCGTCAGGCCCATGAGGTGGAACCGCCGGTGCTCAACGTCGAGGAAAACGGCGGGATGCCCGCCAATCGGAATCCATGGGAGCAAAATGTAGATGGCTAACAGCAGGAGCCCGGCGATGCGGCGGAGATAAGTGAAGCGGCCTTTGACGTCAGAGGGGTGGAGGAAGGAGCGTGAACCGTCAGGATTGATCGTGGTGACAGATTCCAGCGTCGGCCGTTTGGATGGAGATGACATGGTTTTGTGGGGGATGGGGACGCTCGCATCATTACCTGCTCCATTGGGCGCTGCTCTGCATCACCTGGGGAGTTCTGAGCGGATTTTGGGGTTCACTGCCTCTCGTCAGGAGGACAGCGCAGGCGGACACAAAAAGGCCCCGGAGAACCATCCGTCCTGACTACAGGCGGAGTCTCCGGGGCTAAATGCTGCTGCGGACGGCCTTATTTCGGCTGCTCAGCAGGCGCTGTCGGCGCTGGTGCCCCAGTGGCCGGCGCAGTCGGCTGCACTACAGGCGCTTCAGTGGGTGGCGCAGGGGCCTCCGCTGCTGGCGCGGGAGGTGCCGCAGCACCCTCTACTTTCCCCGGGTCCGCCTCATCATGGTGGCTGAGCACATAGGCGACAACTTTCGCCATTTCCGCAGGGCTCAGAACCTGCTCCCACGGAGGCATCGGTGCGAGCACATTCTTGTCCGGCGAGCCTTTGGCGACCATGTTGAACATGTCCATGGGCCTGATGCTGTACTTCCACTCTTTGTCATTCAGCGGAAGGCCGGGGAGCGGAGCGCCATTCATTTTGGCACTGAGGTCGGCAGCGTGGCAGGTGAAGCAAATACGGTCATAAACCCCTTTGCCCTCTGCAACGATGGCGGAGTTTCGGCTCCATTCCCAGATGACCTTGTCATCCAGTTTGGAGAGCATGGCTTCCAGTTCTTTCGCTTTGATGGCCTGTATCTGCGCAATACCGGCAGTGACCCGGTCGCGGTCATTCTCGAACCACCCAATCTGGTAGTAGAGGAACCAGTAGATCGCAAACCAGGCGATAGTGAAGTAGAACGTGAAGAGCCACCAGTTGGGAAGCTTCTGGTCATATTCTTCAATGCCATCGAAGACGTGCGAACGCAGTTCAGGTGCTCCGGGCACGGCGGGCGGTGAGGAATGTTCGGGATTAGTGCTCATGGTTGTGAGGGGCGGTGTTCTCGTCGCTGACCGGGAGCTGACTCATGTGCTCGGCCTCCGTTTTCTTCATCCTCAGGGCGCGGACGAAGAAGAAAATAAAGACCGCGAGGGTGAACAGGAAGGTGCCGATGGTGAGCACCTGCTGCAGATCCCACATAGCCGGATTAAGTTTGCGGAACATGTTCGTTTGGAGTTAGGGTTTTGAGGACGTGATGTCGTTGCGGTGTTCGTCGGGATTTCCGGGCATGAACCACGGTCTGTCAGACGGCTTGCCGGAGTCCGCAGGCTTCACCTCTTCGTAGGTGCCCAGCTTCTTGAGGTAGGCCACGAGGGCGATCATTTCGCTCTCCGGGCTGACGAACTGCCCCTGAGCTTTGAGCGCGTTGCTGATCTCAATGGCCTGGGCTTTGGCCTTGTCCTTGATTTCATCGGCACCCATCGGAGGATAGGGCACTCCCACCGTACGCTGGACGGCGATCTTCTTCGGCAGCGCGTCGATGTCGAACTTCTTGTGATCAAGCCATGGATAGTTCGGCATGGTGGAGTTTTCGTCCATGTCGCGCGGGTTGCGCAGGTGTATGACCTGCCAGGCATAGTCACGCTTGCTGCCTTCGCGGGCGAGATCCGGGCCGGTGCGCTTGGATCCCCACTGGAACGGGTGGTCAAAGATGGACTCGCCAATGTGGCTGTAGTCATCCGCCTTGCCCGGGCGACCATAACGGATCACGTCAGGCACCATTTGGCGGATCATCTGGCTGTGACAGTTGTAGCAGCCCTCTTTGATGTAGATGTCGCGGCCGCAAAGCTCGAGCGGCGTGTAGATCGTCTGCAGGCGGTCTTTGATGTTCTCCGCCCGGTTTACGACCACGGTTGGAATGATCTGGAGCAGACCGCCAATGGCCACAGCAATGAGGGTCATTACGGTGAAGGGCAGCCAGTTTTCGAGCAGTTTCTCATACCAGAAGCCCCAGGTTTTACCGGCGTTGCGAAAGACCGCGACCGCCTTGATACAGAGCGCGATGCCGGCGGCCAGAGCGCCGACATTGGCATAGCTGGGCAGGAAGAACCAGAGACAGCAGAGCAGAATGCCGAGCACACTGTAGATGACCGGATCGTTGATGAAGACTTCCTTCCAGGTCATCCTGTCGTGCTTCTTCGACTCCACATAAACCTCAATGCTGGAGGTCACCGGTTTGCCTGCGCGGATGGTGGCGAACAGATTCCACAGCATGATGCAGTAGCCGGTGAGGTAAAGACCGCCGCCGATGGTGCGGGCGAGCATGAGCGGCTTAATGTTGTTCAGCGTCTCCACGAACTCATACTTCGGCAGGGTGCCGTCAGCGTTCAGTTGATTGAGCTGGAGGCCCTGAGTGATGCCAGCGGCCCACATGGCGGCGACGTAGAGCAGAATGCCGGTGAGACCAATCCAGAAGTGCATGTTGGCGGCGGCGATGGAGCGCAGCGGCTTACCCCAGAGCACAGGCACGATCCAGTAGAACATCCCGGCGGCCATGAAGCCGTTCCAGCCTAGTGTGCCGGCGTGCACGTGACCAATGGTCCAGTCCGTGTAGTGCGAGAGTGAATTCACCGCACGAATCGAGAGCAGAGGCCCCTCGAAAGTGGACATCCCGTAGAAGGTGATGGCGGCCACGAAGAACTTGATGACCGGATCGGTGCGGAGTTTGTCCCATGCACCGCGGAGCGTGAGGAGGCCGTTGAGCATACCACCCCAGCTCGGGGCCCACAGCATAAGGCTGAAGAGCATGCCCAGCATCTGCAACCAGTGCGGCAGGCTGGTATTCAGCAGGTGGTGCGGACCGGCCCAGATATAGATGAAGACCAGCGACCAGAAGTGAATGATGGAGAGACGGTAGCTGTAAACCGGACGCCCGCAGGCCTTCGGCATGAAGTAATACATGATGCCGAGAATCGGAGTCGTGAGGAAGAAAGCGACGGCATTGTGTCCGTACCACCACTGCACCAGTGCGTCCTGAACGCCGGCGAAGACCGGATAGCTGTGCGCCAGACTGGTCGGGATGGACAGGTGGTTGACGATGTAAAGCATCGCCACGGTAACGACGGTCGCGATGTAGAACCAGAGCGCGACATAGAGGCTGGGCTCATTGCGTTTCTTCAGCGTCCAGAAGAAGTTGATCGCGAAGGCCACCCAGATCACGGCCACGGCGATATTGATGGGCCAGATAAGTTCCGCATACTCCTTGCCGCGGGTGAGACCGGCGAGCAGCGTGATGGCCGCGGCGACGATGATCAACTGCCAGCCCCAGAAGTGAATATTAGAGAGCAAATCGGAAGCCAGCCGGGTTTTGCAAAGCCGCTGGGTGGAGTAATAAATCCCGGCGAACATCATGTTGCCGACGAATGCGAAGATCGCCGCATTGGTGTGCAGCGGGCGCAGGCGGCCGAAAGTGAGAAATTCAAGGCCCTCGGATTTGATCGCGCCGAAGGTGATCCATTCGAGGAACTTGCCGTTCATCTGCCAGAAGCTCAGCTGGGTAGCGGCAATGAAGCCGACAAGGAGCCCTACGAGGCCAAAAATGATGGACGCGATGACGAACCGTCTGACGGTCCGGTCATCGTATTCGATGGTGGTTTTTACTGGTGCGGCGTTATTCATGATTTCGAGGTAAACTTAGTTGAAACGGGGTGGGGCGCAGCCGGCGGCGCGTCATCGAGTGGCAGCAGCGACTCACGCTCCGGGCCGGAGTCACGCCGCTTCAGATGGGTGAAGAGAAAAGCGGCCACAAAGATGGCCGTGAGGCAGAGACTCACGAGGAGCGTGACCAGAAGAACATTCACACGAGCCGGGACTGTTTTGGTTGGGGGAATGGCAGGACGCGGATATCGCCCCCTGAGGCCGGCGCGGCTTCACTGCGGAAATCCGGACTGTGCCGGGTCTGGCGGCTGCGGGACGCCGCCCACTCCAGAACGGTGTCCCCAACGATCTGGACCACAGGGATGTCCCCAAACAGGTCGATGTTGACTGTCAGGTGGCAAAACAGGCCGCACCCCTCACTGTGTGCGCCGAAGACGCTTTTCACCCAGTCCTCCTGCCTCGCGGTGGCCGCTTCAAGCCACTCAACAGCCTGTCCTGGCTGCCACTGATGCCACTTTGCGGTGCGGTGCAGGCGGTGTTCGAGGCTGCATTCATACCAGACGTGAAACCCATGCCCGAAGTCCCGGGTCCCCCGGCAGGCACCCGGCATGGCGAGCACCGTCCCGCCGCGCCGGGCCATCTGACGCACGAGAGTGACGGCCGCCTTGTATTTCTTCCGCGTGCCGCAGTCGTCACCGGGGCATTTGCAGCCGGCGCAACCGTCGGCCGGTGCCAGAGGACGGCCGCCCGTGGCCTGAAGCGGCTGGGTCACCAACTCGAAGAGGTCATCGGTCTCAAAAGCCCTCCAGCCATCGCCGGATTCATCGTCCACCCCGTTGAGGTAATCGGCCAGCTGGCTGGCCACTCCCTCCTGCATCGCGCCCGGGCGGAAATTCAGCGTCACAAACGGGCGCACAATACCGACCGCAGGACGGGACAGCCAGCGGTCGGTTTCGAGATAATGGGAGGCAGGGAGCATGGTGATGGATTTTTCCACTCTTTCGCGGGAAATCCGGGCGCTGCTCCGCACTGCCTGGGAACTGTTGCGCAGATATTGTTTCGGTGGCGCACTGAAAATGACTGGCTATAGAGGCAGGCGTCATGAAGCCCATCGTAACCAGTCAGGACCGAAAGCTGGTGGAGGCGCTGCAGGCATCAGCGCTTTACCGCGGCTACCAGGATGCATTCCGCACCGCTACTGGAATGTCGATGTTTCTGCGTCTTGCGCACACAGAGCAAGTGCCCCGGACGGAGGAGCGCGACCAGCAAAATGCCTTTTGCAACGCGCTTTCCGCCGGCTGCAGTTCCGGCTGTGAGGAATGTCGCAAAGCCCACGACCACCTTCGCGCCACTCCAGGTCCTGGCTACCATGCCTGTTCCGGCTTCTGTTTCGCCCGGATGATGGAAACCGCCGTCCCGGTGCGCTGCGGCGGCAGCACCATCGCCTGGCTCTGGACCGGGCAGGTCTTCGTGGAGAACTCCAGGAAGCGTTCATGGGACGGAATCGCCGTCGCCCTGGGGGCCAGCGGCATCGCGAGTGAGGAACTGGAGCGGCTGAAATCCCTCTGGAAAGCCACTCCGGAAATCACCGAGGAGAAGTACCGCAGCGTCGTCGTGCTGCTGGAGGCCTTTGGGCGGCAGCTGGGTGAACTGGCCAACCGGCTCATCATCGAAAGCCGGCCGCAGGAACCCGCCGCGGTAACCAAGGCACGGCGCTACATCCGCGACAACCTCAGCGCGCGCCTGACCCTGGAGGATGTCGCCCGCCACGCCGGTCTGAGCCCGCACCACTTTTGCAAGGTCTTCCGCCGGGCCGCTGGAGTGAATCTGATCGACTACATCAACCGCTCGCGCATTGAATCGGCGCGGCAGTTGCTGCTCCGCGACGACGCCCGTGTCTCCGAAATCGCCTTCGAGGTTGGCTACCAGTCACTTTCCCAGTTCAACCGCACCTTCCGCAGCGTCACCGGCGAGAGTCCCTCGGACTACCGCAAGCGTCTGCTGAAGCCCAGCGCCTCCCGGCAGTCGGCATAGCGATCCGCGGCGGCCCGAACTCCTGGATTCCTCCCCATGCCGTCTCCCTCCGGCCGCCTTTCCTCACTCGACCAGTTCCGCGGCTACACGGTGGCGGCGATGTTTCTGGTGAATTTCCTCGGTGCCTATCAGGCAACGCCGGCGCTGCTGCTGCATCACAACACCTGGTGCAGCTATGCGGACACAGTGATGCCGCAGTTCTTCTTTGCCGTAGGCATGGCGCTGCGGCTGGTGCTGCAGCGGGAGGAGGAAACCCACGGACCGGGCAAGGCCTTCACCCGTGGCGTGCGGCGCGGGCTGCTGCTCATGCTCGTGGGACTGATGTGGTATGTGCCGGGCGGAGACTTCAAATCCTGGGCGCTGCTCACCAGTGCCTCCGCTGGCGATCTGCTGCGCGATGTCTTCCTGACGAACGTCTTTCAGGCCCTCACCCACATCGGAGCTGCCACGCTGTGGGTCCTGCCGGTCATCACACGCAGCGCTGGAGTGCGGCTGGCATTCGCCGCAGTGTCTGCGGGGCTGCATCTGTGGCTTTCCCATGCGGGCTGGTATGAAACACTGCACGCCTGGCGCGTCATTGATGGCGGACCTCTGGGATTCCTCACGTGGACGCTGCCGGTGGTGGCGGGCTCGCTGGCGCTGGATGTCGTGAGAGCCGGCGGCAATGCCATCCAGCGGCTGCTCACCAGAGGCGCCCTCGCCATGGCAGGCGGCTATGCGCTGGCCTGTCTCACGCAGGGCGGCGTGCCCGCGGCCCCGCCGTTTGTGCCGCCGTGGCACGCGCCGGACCTGTGGACGATGAGTCAGCGCGCCGGCAGTGTGTCCTATCTGCTCTTCTCCGCCGGCTTTTCCCTCGCGGTGTATGCCGCCTTCGTCTGGTGGAGCGACCGCCGCGGGCGTTCCCTGGGGCTTTTCACTGATCTCGGGCAGAATGCGCTCGCCGCGTATCTCATTCACATGGTCGTCATGGGCGCGGTGAAGCCGGTGGGGCCGAAGGACGCGCCGCTGTGGTATGCCGTGGCTCTGAGCGCCGTGGCATTTTTGCTATCGTGGGGCGCGGTGCGCCGGCTGAATGCGCGGCGGCTTTTCCTGCGGCTTTAGCGCAGCCTAACGCGCCGCCGTCAGCGCCGTGGCGAGGTCTGGCTGACCGTCGCTGTCGGCATCCAGAGTGCGCAGGTCGAGCATCGTGGTCGGACGCTCCCACGCCTCTTTGTCGCCTTTCGCATAGCTGACCCACAACTTGAGCGCCGTGGCGTCATAGACGACGATTTCCACACTGCCGCCTTTGATGGGGATGGCGTTGGCGATGGTGTTGAGCTTCTCCGCGGTGAGCTGGCCATGCTGCGCTTTGAGAAATGGAAAGGCACCGCGGCCCTCGTCATTGTAAACTACACCCGGGAGCACATTCGGTGCATTCTCGTCTGTGGGATCGTTGTCTTTCCACATGGCAACCCGCTTGTCATGAGGCTCCGGCGCGTGGGCGCGGATTTTGACCGCACGCTTTTCACCCAGACCGTCGCCGAATACATAGTGATAGCGTTTGGTGAGCGGCTGCGCGCGGAAGATGTCCAGCGCCCCGGTGAGGTTCTCCGCATCGTAGAGCATGGTGCGGAAGAAGACCGTGAAGTGCGGCGCGTGCACATCGTAGGGCATTTCCTTCCCTGGCGAATCGCCCATCTCCGAGAGCGCAATGCCGCGCAGATTCATGCCCGTGTGCGCCCCGATCATCCCCGCAAAAGTCGGCAGCACATGCGGCACGCCGCGGTCGGGGATGTAAACCACGATGACGGGGAACTCGTGCGCCTTGACCTCCAGACTCCAGTCGAGATTGCGCGTCTGAATGAGATGCCCGTTCTCCGTGGCCGGCCCCCAGACGGCGATGCTGCTGCACGAGTAGGGCATGAGCAAAGGCGCGGCGTGCATCGCCTGGAGGAGATTCAGCGGCAGGCCGGAACTGTCGGCGAGCCCGGCGAGTTCCTGCTCCACGCGGTCGTCTGCGAAGGCCGCACTGCGCGTCCACACCTCGCGCATGGCGTCCAGGTTGGTCCCCAGCTTCGCCGTGATGCCCTGCATGGCCGCCGGGATAAAGCGGTGCATTTCCTCCCGCATCAACCCGCCGAGCTGCCGCCCCATTTCATACGGCGTGCCCCGCACCACCACGACCGGCAGCGCAGTGTCACCCTGGCCCACGGTCGAGCGGTGCCCCTTCCCGCCAGCCGGCGGGAGGGAAAACAAAGGCCGTTCCTGAGCTGCGGCAGGTTTTCCGGCAATGGCGGCGGGCTTCTCGTCAGCACGGAGCGAACAAAGCCCGGCGAAGGCGGAGAGGATGACAATAGCGGTGCGGTTCATGACGGCGAAGACTACAGCAGCCCCGTCGCCGGACGCAATCTCCCTCTGCTACGCCTCCCCGCCCAGCGGGCTGCCCTCCAGCACGCGCTGTGGCAGGGTTGCGGAAGCAGTGCGCGGCACCCCAATGTCCAGACGCACCCACGAACCGAAAAGTGCACGGGCTTTGCGGTGCGCACTGACCGCCGTCCAGGGGATGAAGAGCCGCGGATGACCGGGCCGGAAAATGGCAATCGTCTCCAGAAAGAAGCCCTCTGCGGTGAGACTGATGCGGAGCACCTTGTTGTAACTCACCCACCCCACCCGGCCATAAATCAACGACTGCTGCGCCCCCCCGGCCGGAGGCTGCATGGCCCGGTAGTGCTTTGCGAGCCGCGCCCAGCCACCGCAGTGACTGAGCAGCACCAGGACACCGCTCCAGAACAACGGGAAGATGACAAGAAAGCCGCCGATGACGGCAGCAAAGAGCCACGGAGAAGCATCAGATGCGGCAAAAAAGGACATAGTGCAGAACATTCGCGGACGCAGCGGCCAGTCTTACAGCATTCGACCGCCCTCCGCCAGTGGCCTGCACCCGAACTAAGAAAGCCCCTCCGGCAGAGCCGGCCGCACCTCATGGGCCGAGGCGGACCCGGTATTGAGCGCGCGGGTTGCTCATGGGCAGCTGGACCGGGTGGGTCGCAGCGGTGAAGGGAACCGTGGTTAGGGTAGTCCAGTTGCCGGGATCAGTGAAGGATTCCACGACATAATTGAACCCGGGGGTTCCGCTGACCTGTGCTGTGAAGAATCCAGCCGGGCCTGGGGTAATTGCGCCCAGTTGCGGAAGGGCTGGTTTGAGCGTGGAGAAGACGGCCACGCCATTGTTGGTATCGAAAGCATAAACGCGGCCGGCTTCTATGGCGACAGAGCCGCACCGGTTGCCGTTGGCGTTGTCAGCAGAGAAAAATTCCTGGTCGAGCAGGGTGAGCACGGGCACCGCATCCGCGCTGTAACTGAAGAAGCGGACATTGTCGGAGTTCCCGGTGTCGATCATCGCGAGGCAGCGGTTTACGGGATCCACGCCGAGGGGATTGACGCCGACGTTGGGGATGCCGTCGGCAGGGCCATAGCTGGCAATGACGGCACCGGTGCCGGTGGCGGTATCGAACGAGCAATAATGAAGCGCCCCGCCATCCCCGTGGCCCCAGACAGTGTTCCCCTCGCCAAAGGCGATGCCCAGTGCGAAAGTCCCCACAGGAGCACCGGAAACGGTAATGGGGTAGGCGGTGAAGGTATCCGGCGTGATTTCCTTGAAGATAACAAACTGACTGGAGTTGCGGGCTCCGGCGACGGCCTCCGTGGCGGTACCGCTGCCGCGAACATCAAAGCTGTCGCCAATGCGGGAGCCGACAGGATTTCCATCGTAGGCAGTGACCGGCGGGACACCGGGAACATCGGTAGCCCACTTGTAGATTTTGAAGCTGCTGCCGTCCACAGTGTTGCTGAGATTACAGACATAGATGGCGCCGTCGGCATTAATACCGGGGCTCATAACTGTAAAATTACCGCCGCTGACACCGGTCATGTCAAGCTGGTGGAGATCGGCACCGGTCGTGCCGTCGAGCACAAGGACCTGCGTACCGAAGGCCCGGCTGGCAATGAAGAGACGGTTGCTGGCGGGATGATAGTCGAGGCCGCGTTCGGTGTCGCCGGCTGCGGCGAGGTAGGAGCGGGAACCGGGAGCAAGCGCCCACGCAGGGGTGAGGGCCGCGGTATTGACGCTGGAGGAGATGGCCAGCGTTGCGGCCGCGCTGTCCGCCGTGCCCGCCATATTGGTGGCGCGGCAGAAGTAGGAGCCTGCGCTGGTGGGGGAGACGGGATTGATCGTCAGGCTGGCGGAGGCGGCACCGGGGATGGGATCGTTGTTGAAGAACCACTGATAAGTCGGCGGCGGGGTGCCGGTGGCGCTCGCAGTGAATGTCGTCTGCCCGCGGTCATACACGGTGCGGTTTCCTGGACTGGAGGCAAAAGCCGGGGGCACCGTGTCGGGAGTGATGATTACGGTGAATGCCTGGATGCCGTTGTTGGTATCGAGAGCGTAGAGGCGGGCGCTGCCGGCGGTTTCCGGCCCCCAAGAGACCGCGCCAAGGCCGGAGTTGTTGGTGACATGGGTGCCCGTAGTGAGATTGAGGGACGCGGCGAGCACGGGAGTGAACGGGTCCGTCATGTTATAAATGCGCACGAGGGCCGAATTAGTATCCACTGTAGCAAGCAGCGGGGTGCCTCCGATGACGGCATAGTCCATGGGACGCTCGCCGGAACTGCTGGTCGCGGTGCTGTCCATGAGCGTACCGGTGCCTCCGGTGAAGTCCGCGACGCGGAAATTGCTGCTCGTGGCGGCTCCCATTACAGTATTGCTGTCGAGAAAGGTAATGCCCAGGCGGAAATCGCCTGCCGCAGGCGGATTGGTGCCAAACGTCACCTGAGTGGCGGTGAAGTTGATGCCGTCAGTGGTGCTGAAGACGCCGAATCCATTGCGCGTGCCCGTGCCGCTACTGTTGCTTTCCCCGGCAACGAGCAGCGTGCCGGTGCCGCTGCCGAAGACATTGAAGGAATCCCCCAAGCGGCCAGCGGTGACAGCGGAGGAACTCACCGCCATTACTGGGGCTTCCCCCTCCTCTGCCCAGCGGTAAATTTTGAACGGATTGGCGCTACTGACAGGACTGGCCAGGTTGCAGGCATAAATGACGCCGTCATCCGCGACGGCGATGTGGTTGCCGGTGAAAGTGCCGCCACTGATGCCCGTCACACTCATGGTGCCGGTTTGGGTGCCGGTGGCCCCGTCGAGAATGCGGATGCTGAGGCCTCCGTCACGCGTGAGCACGAGGAGATTCCCGGTCACCGGATTGCAGGCTATGCCGCGCGTCGTGTCGGCGGGGGTGTTATCGAGGATGCTGTATTCCGCGGGTGAGAGCCAGCCGTCGCCGCCGCCGAAGGTGGTGAGGGCCTGCATGTTGACTCCGGCAATGCCGGTGCCCGAAAACACAGCGGCCGAGGCAAAAGAGAGAAGAATGCGTTTCATGAGTTCACAGGTTCAATGGATTGAGTCGGAGCGATCACTGAGCCGCGATGTTGGTCTGCTCACGGGCACGGTAGTAGAGCCGCGGGGTATTGGGCGGAATGGCACGGACGACAGTTTCCTCCACTTCATCCTGCGTGACGGTGCCGTCCGCACTCCAGGTCGCGATGGGGTCGAGTTGGGTGGATTTCTCAATGACGTAGGTCCTGCCCATCACGCCTTTGAGTTTGAAGGCAACGCTTCCGCCAGACTGCGTGACGTCTGTAATGACCGGATCGGGCGCAGGCGGCAGCGGCTTGGCAATGCTGTAGGCAGCCATCCCGTTGTTAGTATTCAGGGAAAAGAGTCTGCCTCCCGCAAAGACAGCCTGACCGGTGGCGTTACCGTTGGTGGAATCCGTAAGATAGAATTCCTGGTCCAGCCATTCCAGCGCCACGGGTGCCGGATCCAGTGCCGGGAGCCGGTAGAGGCGCACGTTATCACTGTTGCCGGTGTGAATGTGAGCGAGGCAGCCATTGGCGGCATCGACTGCGATGGCCCCGCCGGAGGATGGGATGGCGGGCACGGGAATGACACTCACCAGCGCCGCAGACCACGGAGGCACGGCCATGGCGTCGTAAGTCAGACGGGCGATGGTAATACCGGTGCCACTGCCTTTACCCCAGATGGTATTGTCCGGCCCGAAACCAATGCCCAGGCTGAAGGCCCGGTCCGCTGCGCCAGGCACGTTGATAGCGTGCGGTTCAAGGAATCCGATTTCTGTTTTTGTGAAGAGCACAAAGTGGGTGCTGGTGGGAGCGATATTCGTGCCGGCCACGATTTGGAGTTCAGCCCCGGAGCCGCGGACATCGAGACTGTCGCCAGTGCGGTGCGCGGCCGCCGGCGTGCCGTCGTAAACGAGTGCGGGAGGAGTAGCAGGCTGATCATCGGGCCACTCATAGAGTTTGAAGCCCACGCCGTCATTGCCCGTGAGATTGCAGCCGTAAATTGTTCCATCCGCGGCACAGCCCAGCATGTTCAGGGCAAACTGACCGCCGGCGATGCCACTGACATCCAAAGTCCCCGCATCATCGCCGGTGCCGGCATTGAGCACATGTACAGAGACAGCACTGGAGCGGTTGGCGACATAGAGTTTGCTACCGGCGGGATTGGCCGCGAGGCCGCGCTGGAAGTCGCCGCCGGTGAGGAATAGACGGTCTCCGGTCTTGAGTTGCCAGAGCTGAGTGAGGGCGCCGGTATCCATGCCTGGCTCCACCGTCAGAGTGGCCGCAATGGATTCCGCCGGCGGCAGGGCGGCATTGCTCACGCGGCAAGTGTAGTCCCCGGCACTGGCTTCGGTAACTGGATTGATTGTGTAGCTCGCGGAGGTGGCCCCGGTGATGATTTCCCCGCCCTTGAGCCATTGATAGGAAAGGGGCGGGGTGCCGGACGCAGAGACCGTGAAGGTCGTTTGTCCGCGGGCAAATACCGACCGGCTGGCCGGGGAATCAACGATGGCCGGAGGCACCGCGTCCGGAGTGATGGTGACATCGAATGCCTGGATGCCCTGGTTCGTGGACATCGCATAGAGCTGCGCAGTGAACACGCCCGCATTTTCGGTGACTTCCCCCCATTTGATGCTGCCCACGCCGTTCCCATTGGTTGTCAGCGGCGTGACGGCTGTCGTACCGCTGGCGAGCAGGGAGGGCGCCGCGGGATTCTGCACATCGTAAATGCGCACGCGCGGCACAAGGCTCGTGCTGTTGTTGAATTCGCAGGTGGCGAGCAATTTGTTGGAACCGATCACCGCATAGTCCATGCCCACTTCCGCCACTGCGGTGAGTGCCGCCGCGCCATCATAGACGCCGGCGGAGGCACCGGCCGTCCAGGTGGTGCGGACCGCACTGGTTCCGGCGTTGTTGCGCCCCCAGACATCATTTTCGCCGCCCGGACCGAAGGTGACCCCAAGGCGGAAAGGCGTCGCACTGGGAAGGGCCGGGGCGAAGCTGGTGACCTTTGTAGCCACACCCGCTTCACCGAGCAGATAACCTGGAGTATTCGCGCCGCCGCCCAAAAGCAAAACCGACCCGGCAGCGCGGTAAAACACATCGAAGTTGTCGCCAAAGCGCGGTGTGGGGGAGTAGTCAGTGAGCGGCGCATCGAAGTACAAAACCGGCTCGCTGGTGGGCTCCTCCCAGCGGTAAACCTTCACATTCGTGCCGGCAGTTGTGAGGTTCGCGACATAGACCGCGCCATTCTCATCACAGGCGACGGTGCTCACTTTGAATGTCCCGCCACTGGAACCGGTATCAATGACACCCGTGCCCAGCGACATCGGGCCAAGGTCCGCGCCGGTCACCGGATCCAGTAGCCTGACGTTATTGCCTCCATTGCGGCTCACGAGCACCAGTTTTTCGTACTGAGGGCAATAGGCCAGCCCCCGCTCCAGTCCACCTGTGCCGAGGAATGTGTAAGTAACACCGTTGTTCGATCCGGCGGCATCTCCCACGACAATTTCCCCGGGAGCGCGCCAGCCGTCGGTGCCGCCAAAAGTAGCGAGCGGCGATAGAGTTAGGCCTGCATACAGCGGGACGGAAGCTGCAATGACAGCGCACAGAGGCAACCAGTACTGGACGATCGAACAGGAATGCATAGCCGGGCATTAACCCCAGTCCCCTCGGGCGTTTCAAGTTATTTTTCCGCCCGTGGCCTGAATCCCGCTAATGGCATTACCGCAAAAACTGCATGTTCCCGGCTCCGGGTTGTGCTAAGGGCAGGCCTCCCGCATGAAGTGTCGTCTTTCGCTGCCGCTGCTGCTGTATTTATGGTTCACCCTGCCCCTGCATTCTCAGGAGCTGCGCGGTCTGTGGGTGGATGTCTTCAACAGCGGCTTCAAAACCCCGGCGCAGGTCACCCAGCTCATCGCCGACGCCAGGGCCGGGAACTTCAATGCGCTCTTTGTGCAGGTACGGAAGCGGGGGGACGCTTACTATAACAGCAACTTCGAACCCAAAGCCACGGACATTGCGGCGGGATTCGATCCCCTCGCCGATCTCCTCGCCAAAGCCGGCACCGGCGGGCCCCGGATCGCTGTCCATGCCTGGATCGTCACTTACAATATCTGGAACAGCCAGGCCGGCACTCCCACGCCGGCGTCCCACCCCTACCGCACGCGTCCGGAGTGGCTCACGCAAAATGACACCGGCACCCTTTGGGACGGGGCCAACTACGCCTTCGATCCGGCACACCCGGAGGTACAGCGCCACACCTTCAATGTCTGCCAGGATATCCTCAGCCGCTATGCTGTGGATGGCCTTCACTTTGACTATGTCCGTTACTCTGACAGTGGCTCCTCCACCAACAATCAGCCGTGGGGCTACCATCCTGTGGCGCTGCAGCGCTTTCAGCAACTCACCGGCCGAAGTGACCGGCCGCTGCCCACAGATGCGCAATGGCTCCAGTTCCGCCGCGATCAGGTCACCGCCCTCGTGCGCAAAGTTTATCTCTACGCCTGGAAGACGCGTCCCTCCGCCGCGGTCTCCGGCGCGCTGATTTGCTATGGCAGCGCGCCCACGGCCACCACCGCCGCCGCCTTTGCCGCACGGGATGCCTACTCCCGCGTCCTGCAGGACTGGCGCGGCTGGATGCAGGAGGGCATCCTCGACCTCGCCATCCCCATGATTTACCGCGACTACTCCATCGCAGCGCGGCGCACGGAATACGACGCGTGGTGCGCGTGGACCCGCGATCAGCAGTTCGGCCGTATGGCGGCGGCCGGGGCCGGAATCTACCTCAACAGCGTCAGCAGCGGCATTGCGGAAATCAAACAGTCGCGCGTGCCCGGCGGCAATAACCAGAGCCTCGCGGGCGTCGTGGGCTACTCCTATGCAGTCACTAACAAAGACAGCGTGCCCCGCAGCACCTTCCTCAGCGCCCTGACAGACGATGCCACCGCGGAGACTTACGATCCCGGCGGCACTCCTGTCTTTGCACCAGCGGCGGCCGTGCCCCCAATGCCGTGGAAAAGCAATA
>Ga0315905_10001172_pt1 | contig 28308 bp, 25 predicted proteins | sample LakEriMetagenome_5_FD_203522 | JGI IMG/M metagenome (GOLD analysis project Ga0315905, IMG submission 203522) | Freshwater fungal communities from buoy surface, Lake Erie, Ohio, United States - Buoy 4 MA121 | ecosystem: Environmental > Aquatic > Freshwater > Lake | place: USA: Lake Erie, Ohio...
CCGATGACTTTCCGCCTGCTCTCCCTCACCGCTGCTCTGGCCCTCGCGTGGCCGGCGGCCCCGGTGCAGGCCGGACGGGGCAAAATCAGCGGGGAAGACCGGAAGTGGTGGGCGTGGCAGCCGCTGGCGGGAACCATCGCAGAGCCGCCGGTTCCGGACGCTCAGAAGCCGTGGGCCAAGAATGCGATCGACGCTTTCATCCTGGAGCAGCTCACGGCCGCAGGGCTCGCGCCATCGCCGGAGGCACCGCGCGAAGTGCTCGTGCGGCGGCTCTACCTGGACCTGCTGGGCCTGCCGCCCACACCGGAGCAGGTGAGGGCGTTCGTGAATGATGCCGCGCCGGACGCCTGGGAGCGGCTGGTGGATTCCCTGCTCGCCAGCCCGCACTACGGCGAACGCCAGGCGCGCCACTGGCTGGACCTCGTGCGCTATGCCGACAGCGACGGCTATCGCGCGGATGACTACCGGCCGGACGCGTGGCGCTACCGCGACTATGTGATCGCCGCCTTCAACAGCGACAAGCCATTCGACCGCTTCATCCTCGAACAGATCGCCGGCGATGAACTCTTTCCTGACAATCCGGAAGCACTCATCGCTACCGGCTATCTCCGCTGCGGCATCTACGAATATAACAACCGCGACGCCGTCGAGCAGCGCGCCACCATTCTCAACGATATCACCGATACGACGGCGGATGTCTTCCTCGGTCTCGGGCTCCAGTGTGCCCGCTGCCACGACCACAAATTCGACCCTCTGCTCCAGCGCGACTATTACCGGCTGCAGGCGTTCTTTGCGACGATGCTCCTGCCGGAACGCGCGCCGGCAGTGACCGCAGCGGAGCGTGAAGCCTGGCAGCAAAAGCAGAACGCATGGGAAGCCGCCACAGCCGATGTGCGCGCCCGCATTGAGGTGATCGAGCAGCCCTACCGCGATCTCGCACGCAAGGACGCGGAGGAGAAATTCCCACCGGAAACGCGCGCCATTTTGAGCAAGCCCGTGGCCGAACACACGCCGGCAGAGAAGACGGTGTATGATCTCGCATGGCGTCAGGTGACGCTGGAGTGGGACCGCCTCGACAGCCGCATCAAAGGCAAAGACAAAGAGCAGATCATCGCGCTGCGCAAAGAACTGGCGGCCTTCGATCACCTGAAGCCGGCCCCGCTGCCCACGGCCATCGCCGTGAGGGACATGGGCCCGGATGCCCCGCCGGTGAAGATCCCGCAGCGCGAACGCGAGGGGCTCATCGAAGCCGGTTTCCCCACCATCCTCGACCCGGCCGCCGCCGCCATTGCCCCGCAGCCAGGCAGCAGCGGCAGGCGCAGCGCCCTGGCCAGATGGATCGCCAGCCCTGACAATCCGCTGACCGCCCGGGTCATGGTGAATCGCGTCTGGCAGCAGCACTTCGGGCGCGGCCTCGCGGGCATCACGAGCGACTTCGGCACACTGGGGGAGAAGCCCACGCACCCCGCGCTCCTAGACTGGCTGGCGCGCCGTTTCATCGCCGGCGGCTGGCAATTCAAAAAGCTGCACCGCCTGATCCTGACAAGCGCCGCATGGCGTCAGGGCACCGACCCGCCCGCGGCAGACCACGCGGGACTAACGGATCCCGAGAACCGGCTGCTCTGGCGCTGGAATACCCGGCGCATGGACTCCGAGCAAATCCGCGACGCGCTCTTTGCCGCCACCGGCGAACTGGACCCCGCCCCGGGCGGCCCGGGGTGCGACGCCACCAAGCCGCGGCGCGCCGTGTATGTGAAAGTGCTGCGCAATGTGCGCGACCCGCTCGCAGATGCCTTCGACGCCCCGCAGCACTTCAACAGCACGCCCACCCGCGACACCACCACTACGCCCACGCAGTCCCTCCTGCTCGCCAACAGCCGTTTCATTCTCGACCGCGCGGAGGCCATGGCCAAACGCCTCACCGCCGCCTATCCGGACGACCGGGCGCTCATCGAAGCCGCCTGGCAACTCACCACCGGCAAACGCCCGGCCACCGACGAGATGGAGGAAGCCCTCGCCTTCATCGAGCAGCAGCGCGCCGCCGCCCCGCCGCCGCCCGCGGATTTCATCGCCGAAGCCATGCCCCAGCGCGAAGGCCGCGCCGCCGTGCTCTCCCCGGGCACCGCACAGGAGCGGCTTGTCATCAGCGAAGGCGGCATGAGCCTGCCAGAGGGCGACTATGCCATCGAGTCCGTCGTGCTGCTGCGCTCCATTTTCCCGGACGGTCGGGTGCGCACCATCGCCTCCCAGTGGAATGGCGACCGCACCCAGCCGGGCTGGGCGCTTGGCCTTACCGGTCAGGGCTCCCGCCGCAAGCCGCAGATGCCCGTCATGCAACTCATCGGGCGCAATGCCGCCGGCCAGATCGTCGAGGAACCGGTATTCAGTGACCTCCAGCTGCAAATGGACCGCAGCTATTACATTGCTGCGGCGGTTCATCCTGACAAAGACGGCCAGGGCACCGTGACTTTCTTCGTCAAAGACCTCGCCAATGAGGAGGAGCCGCTGCGCACCACCACCGTCCCGCACCCGCTGGTGGATCTCCCCCGCCCTGCCTTCCCCCTCGTGATCGGCGATGCGGAAGGCGACGCCCGCCGCCAGTGGGACGGGCTGATCGACGAAGTGCGCATCCGCCGCGGCAGCCTCACCGCGGAAACCCTCGCGCTGAAAGCCCCCGCGCCGGGCCCGGACACCATCGCCTGCTGGCAGTTCGAGCCCGACCCCGGCTACCGGCACGAGAGCGTTTCCAGAACCGAGACCATCCGCGCCGCGGTTTCACCGGCCGTCAGCGCCCGCACCGCCGCCGTCACCGACCTTTGCCACACCCTGCTCTGCAGCAGCGCGATGCATTATATAGAGTGACCCGGCCCCAAACGGGCCCCTTTTCCGGGTAAAACCGCCTCAAAACACCCTTCCGGCGGGAAATTTTAGAACGCCGCAGCGAAATCTTGCGGATTAAAAAAGCCACTTGCAAAGAAAAAGCGAGGTCGCACATTCGCCGCCCTTCCGCGAGCAGCCTCCTATACTTGCCGTCGGTCTCTGCAAGGCAGTGCGTTTCGGCGCATTGCCGGCTCGCCAGAGGTAACCCGGCACATCCCATACTACCATGCCCGTCAGACTAGCCCGGTTCGAAATGCCGAATCGTCTTACCAAAGACGACTCCACCGCCACCGACACCTACGCCAAATTCACCGCCGAGCCTTTTGAAGGCGGATACGGCTACACCATTGGCAACAGCCTGCGCCGCGTGCTCCTCAGCAGCCTTGAGGGTGCCGCCATCACCAGCGTGAAAATCAAAGGCGCGCAGCACGAGTTCTGCAGCCTGCCGGGCGTCGTGGAGGATGCGACGGACATCGTTCTCAATCTCAAGAAAGTGCGTTTTTCCCACGGCGAGAACAAGGAGTCCCGCCTGCTCACCATCAGCGTGGACCGCGACGGCGTCGTGACTGCCGGTGACATCCGCGAAGACCAGAACTACAGCGTCCTGAACAAGGACCTCGTGATCTGCACGCTGGACCGCAAGGTGAAGTTCGAAGTGGAAATGGAAGTCCGCGTCGGCCGCGGTTTCTCCAGCGGCGACGAAAACAAGCGCCCGGACATGCCTATCGGCGTGATCCCCATCGACAGCATCTTCTCCCCCGTCACCCGCGTCCGCTACGGCGTCAGCAATACCCGCGTGGGCCAAAAGACTGACTACGACAAGCTGGAACTCGAACTCTGGACCGACGGCCGCATCACTCCGCACGATGCCCTCACCCAGGCCAGCGCCATCCTGCGCCGCCACCTCGACGTCTTCGTCAACTACGACGACAGCCAGGTCGAATTCGAAGCCGCTCCGGAAGCCCAAAGCGAGGAAAACAGCGAGCTGCGCAAGCTGCTGAATATGTCGGTCAACGAAATCGAACTCAGCGTCCGCGCCGCCAACTGCCTCAACAACGCCAACATCACCACCGTTGGACAGCTCGCCATGAAGAGCGAGGCGGAAATGCTCAAGTACCGCAACTTCGGCAAGAAGTCGCTCAACGAAATCAAGGACAAACTGGCCGAACTCGGTCTGGGCCTCGGCATGAAGTTTGACTCCAACCTCATGGAGTCCTCCGGCCGCGGCGGCAGCGCCTTCAGCTACTTCAAGGATGACGACGGTCCGGGCGAAGGCCTGGCCGGGCTCATCAGCCAAAATATCGGTGACGAAGACGAAGACTAAGCCGCATCACCCCCCCCATCCGCATTTTCAATCCACAACTCTTTGATACATGAGACACGGTCGTAAAACAGTGAAACTCCAGCGCCGTCAGGACCACCGCGACGCGCTCCTCTCCAACCTCGTCGTCAGCCTCGTCGAGCACGAGCAGATCAAAACCACTCTTGCCAAGGCCAAAGCCGTCCGTCCGTTCGCGGAAAAGATGGTCACTCTCGGCAAGCGCGGTGATCTGCATGCCCGCCGCCTCGCCCTCGGCTACCTCCACAGCAAGGATGCCGTCAGCAAGCTGTTCGGTCAAATCGCCCCGGCTGCGGCCGGCCGCAAAGGCGGCTACACCCGCATCACCAAGCTCGGTCAGCGCCACACCGATTCCGCCGAAATGGCCTTCATCGAGTGGGTGGACCGCGTGAGCGCTGAAACAGCCGCTGCTCCTGCTGCTGCCGCCGCTGAGCCCGCTGCCGAAGAAAAGCCGAAGAAGGCCGCTCCGAAGAAGAAGGCCGCTGCTCCCGCTGCGGAAGGCGAAGCCAAGCCGAAGGCTAAAAAGGCCAAAAAGTCTGAGGAATAACCCCCGAATGGGCTGATATCCTCCCTCCCAATGAAAAGGGGCGGTCGCAAGACCGCCCCTTTTTTATTTTTAAATCAGCCGGCGCCTCAGGCACGCCGCGGCGGAGCGGTTCAAAGCTCCAGGAAGTTCTTCAGGATGCGCTTCCCCTCGGTGGTGAGGATAGACTCCGGGTGGAACTGCACCCCGTGCACCGGCAGCGTCCGGTGACGCAGCCCCATGATTTCTCCCTCGGCCGTTTCTGCTGTGATTTCGAGGCAGTCGGGCAGGGTTTCACGTTTCACGATGAGGGAATGATAGCGCGTGGCCTCAAAGGGATTGGGCAAACCGGCAAACACGCCTTTGCCATCGTGCTGGATCATGGAGGTCTTGCCGTGCATGAGCCGCGGCGCGCGGATGACATCGCCGCCAAAGACATCGCCCATACACTGGTGCCCAAGACACACGCCAAAGATCGGGCGGCTGGCGGAAAAGCGGCGCAGCACTTCGGTGCTGATCCCGGCCTCTTTTGGCGTGCACGGGCCGGGCGAGATGCAAATACGCCCGGGATTGAGCTGTGCGATTTCATCCAGCGTGATTTCGTCATTCCGCTTCACCAGCAGGGTAGCACCCAGTTCCCCGAAGTACTGGACGAGGTTGTAGGTGAAGGAATCGTAGTTGTCGATGACGAGCAGCATGCTGCGCAGGGAAGCCTGGAAACGTTCCGGGAAAAGGGAAAAGGCAGGGCTTTTCAATTCGCACCGGGAGCTCAGGATGCGGCTGAAACATGAATCCCGCTGCGCGCCCTCCGCTTCTCACCATCCTCGTCACGCTTTTCACCCTGAGCCGTGCTTTCCCAGGCCCGCCGAACATCGTCCTGTTTGTTACCGACGACCAAAGCCCCATCGCGGGCTGCTACGGCTCACCGGTCATCCAGACGCCGCACCTTGACCGCCTCGCCGCTGAGGGCACCCGGTTCACGCAGGCCTATGCCACTACCGCATCGTGCTCCGCCAGCCGCTCGGTCATTCTCACCGGACTGCACAATCACGCCAACGGCCAGTACGGCCACACACACGACTATCACAAGTTTGAATCCTTCAAGTCCTGTGCGGCCCTCAGCCTCCCGCTGCAACTGAAGTCACTGGGCTACCGCACCGCGCACATTGGCAAGCTGCATGTCGCGCCGGAGTCGGTGTTCGGCTTCGACACCTACCTCAAGAGCGGTCCCACACACAACACCCCGGCGTGGGTGGACGCCTGCGGGCCGCTGTTTCAGGAGAAATCCGGCGCGCCCTTCTTTCTTTGTTTCTGGACCACCGATCCGCACCGCAGCGGCGACACGGAGGACTCCGCTCCCCAGGAACTGAAGCCCAACCGGTTCGGCAATCCGCCAAAGGGCCAATCTTATCCCGGCACTGAGGAGATGTCCTACGATCCTGCCTCGCTGCCCGTTCCCGCCTTCCTGCCGGACACCCCGGAATGCCGCGCGGAACTGGCCCAATACTATCAAAGCGTGACCCGCACGGATAAAGCCCTCGGCGCGCTGGTCGCCGCTCTCAAGAAGGCCGGTCAGTATGAGAACACGCTCATCGTGTTCACCGCGGATCACGGCATGGCCTTTCCGGGAGCCAAGACCACCGTGTATGAAGCCGGCCTGCACGTGCCCTTTGTCGTGCGGCTTCCTGGCGGAAAATCCGGCGGCGCGGTGAATGACGCGCTCATCTCTCATGCCGATCTCACGCCCTCGCTCCTGGATGCCGCAGGCGGCTACGATGCCGAAAAGCGCACTCCGAAAAAGCTGCTTCCCACACCAGCCCACGGAGTCGGCGAGAATGCCGGGCCGAAATTCACGCGCTACCACGGCCGTTCGTGGCTCGGCCTCGCCGGTCAGACCAAAAGCGACGGCTGGGATGAAGTCGCGGCTTCGCACACCTTCCATGAGATACAGATGTATTACCCCATGCGCGCCCTCCGCGACCGACGCTACAAGCTGATCTGGAATATCGCCGCGCCCCTTCCCTATCCATTTGCCACTGATCTCTGGGCCGCCTCCACATGGCAGGCGCAATTCCGCAAAGGACTCTACACGCCATACGGCAGCCGCACCGTAGGATCCTACATCAACCGTCCGTCATTTGAACTCTACGAGCTCCAGAAAGACCCCGCAGAGTCCCGCAACCTCGCAGCGGATCCAGCCCACAAGGAGCGCCTGGAGTCCATGAAGCAGCGGCTCAAAGCCGTGCAAAAGGCAACAGACGACCCCTGGGTCATGAAATGGGAGTACGAATAAGCCCCGCACCGCCTTCCCGACTTGCGATTGAAAGAGCCCCGGTTCGCCGCCAGTAAGCCCACCATGTCCTCCACCTCCCCACCCGCCGCCGTTCCCCCAAAGGAACAGACCGAGGCCGGCAATTACTTCGTGGCGAATTACCCGCCGTTTTCCTTTTGGACCCAGGAAGCCGTCCGCGATGCCCTGGAGCAACTGGAACAACCCGCTCCCGCCGACCGGCCGCTCGGCATTTACTTCCACATCCCATTTTGCCGGAAACGCTGCCACTTCTGCTACTTCCGGGTCTATACCGACAAGAACGCCGACGAGATCAAGAAATACCTCGACGCCGGCATCGCGGAAATGGAACGCGTCGCGGTGAAGCCCTACATCGCCGGCCGCAAACCGCAGTTCGTTTACTTCGGCGGCGGCACTCCATCCTATCTGTCCGTCTCCCAGCTCCAGCATCTCACGGACCGCATGAAGGCGCTCTTCCCCTGGGATGAAGCCCAGGAAGTCGCCTTCGAAGCGGAACCCGGCACGCTCACGGAGAAGAAACTGGATGCCATCCGCGGCATCGGCGTAACCCGGCTCAGCCTTGGTGTGGAGAACTTCGACGACCACATCCTCGAGATCAACGGCCGGGCCCACCGCAGCGGGGAAATCGAACGCGCCTACAACCACGCCCGCAGCATCGGCTTTCCGCAGATCAACATCGACCTCATCGCCGGCATGGTGGAGGAAACCGAGGACAACTGGAAGCGCTGCATCGACAAAGCCCTCGCGCTCCAGCCGGATTGCCTGACAATTTATCAGATGGAGGTGCCCTACAACACCACTATCTACAAAGAAATGAAGACCGCAGGCAAACTCGTGGCCCCGGTCGCCGACTGGCCCACCAAGCGCCGCTGGGTAAAGGAAGCCTTCGCCGCCTTCGAAGCCGCCGGCTATACCGTCAGCAGCGCCACTACAGTGGTGAAGAACCCCGAAACCACAAAGTTCGTCTATCGCGACAGCCTCTGGAGCGGTGCCGATCTCCTCCCGCTGGGCGTAGCCAGCTTCGGCATTCTCGGCGATGTCCATGTGCAAAACCACGCAGACATCCTTCCCTATCAAATGCTCGTGGACAGCGGCAGACTGCCCTACTACCGCGCCTATCACACCAGCCACGAGGAGCGCTTCATCCGCGAATTCATCCTGCGCCTTAAGCTCGGCAAGGTGCAGGCCAGTTACTACATCCAGCGCTACGGCATCGACCCCCGCGAACGCTTCGCGCCGCAGCTCGCCTGGATCACCAGCGAAGGCTTCGGCTTCGTCGATGGCGACACGATTCACCTCAATCGCGACGGCCTCATGCAAGTGGACCGCCTGCTCCACGAATTCTTTCTCTCCTGTCACCGCGATGCCCGCTACACCTGACGCCAGCCACGCCGCACGGGTCCTCGACCTGTTCATGCCGCTGCTCTACTTCTACAATCAGGACGACCTCCCGCTGCCGGCCATTGAGTTCATCGGAGGCGCGGACATGCCCCTTCCCTACCGCGACCTCCTGGTTCATGCGTCCGATATGACGCCCACGCTGCGTGAGTTTCACAACAGCACCCTCACACTTCAAATCGTGCAGGCGGAGATGTCACCGGACTACGTCATGCGGCAGGTGGTGCTCCACCGCACCAGCGACAACGCGCCAGTGGAATACGGCGCCATCGGCATTCAGCTCGGAGGCTTCCCCAAAGAAGTTAAGCAAATGATCCGCGACGGCGTCCAGCCTCTGGGTGGTATCCTCGAAAGCCAGCACGTCCCCCACCAAAGCGCGCCCCGCGCCTACTTCGCCATCGAAGCCGACGAACACACTGGTGAACTCCTCGGCGTCATACCCGGCACCCGCCTTTACGGCCGCTGCAATGCTCTCACACACCCCGACGGCATCGTCTTCGCTGACATCGTGGAAATCCTCCCGCCCTGACCCTTTCAGACAGCACATCACGGCACCACCCGTCCTGACAAAAATCAGACATTCGTTGCACAACGCCAAATTACCGGTTGCGGCCCCCGCCCTCATTGCCTAGGGCATTCGTGCGGGATAGAGCAGCCCGGTAGCTCGTCAGGCTCATAACCTGAAGGTCATAGGTTCAAATCCTATTCCCGCAACCATTTCAAACCCGTGTAACTCAGGCAGTTACACGGGTTTTTTGTTATTTGGCAGCGATGGATGCTGACGCCTGCCGGATGGGGCCTCGGGCAACTTCCGACGGGCAAAAGGCAGCGCCAGTTCCTGTGACAGCAGCGCGGCGCAAATGGCGTCGTTCGGGATTATGGCGAGCGCTTCCGGCGGCAGGCTTCGCTGCAGTATTTCACGTCCTCCCAGACATTCGCCCACTTCCTGCGCCAGGTGAATGGCCGCCCGCACACGGCGCAGGGCTTTTGCGGGAGATGCTGTTTCTTCACGCCGTTCATGGTTCCGGTTCGTTGAGCCGGCGCAGCTTTTCCAGATAAGCATTGGCCGGCGCAGGCTTCACGCCGCGCTCCTCCGTTTCGAGCATGTCCTGCACCCGACCGCTGCTCCCGGCGATCAGTTCTTCAATCAGCGGGGCCTCGGGCAGGTTTTTCCAGTATTTCTTCGGCATCTCGGCCTGCATCGCTTTCACTTTGAGCCGCGCGGGGTTGAAAATGCTCTTAAAGTAAGTGCGCCAAAGACCGTCGAGCGCGTCCTCATCCGGTGCAGCGCTGCGTGGCACGCCGGGCGTGAAATGGAGTGTGTGCCCATCCCAGTGCGCACACTCGTCGGGCGTCAGGATACTCCAGTCCATACCAGTGAAGCGCTTCTGGAAGAATGGCGCGGCCAGCCTGACAATCCGGTGCTCCGGCTCGAACCACGCCACGAACTGCTCGCTCTGCGTCTCCGCATCCGTGCCCACCAGCCGGAACCTGACGAAGGCATGCATCTTGTGAATATCGCGGCTCACAGCCTTGATCCACGTCTGCACGCGCCGCACATCAGCATCTGTGGGCACGCCGAGCAAATGCCGCTCGCCATGTGTCAGCCGCCAGAGAAGCCGGTAAAGCACCGCCCACCGCTGCGGATCGCGGTGCGCCGCCGCCGAGCGCGCCATGTCCATAAACACCGCAGGAACCTTCACCGCTTTCGCTACAGATGAGTTATCAGGCTCCGCAGCCTTAAACAGCAACGCCTCCGCAGTCTCCGTCCACAACAGCGCCTCCGGCGGCACCTCCGCCGCCAGCATCCGCCGCGCCGCCTCGCGCCACGATTCGAGATTGGGCTGAATGCTGATAGTGTGCATCGTGCGCAGGCTTTCAGCGACGCTTCGGCAGCGAGGCAAGAACCTCCTCCAGCCGCGCAGTGGTGCGATGCTTCCCGCACCAGCCGCGAATGTAAGGCCAGTCGAGTGTGCCGATGCGCTCCTGCACAAGAATCACGTTGCGGACATCTTCGATATCCTTCGGCCGTGCCCAGCGCAGCTTCCAGATGATGACATCCTCAGCGGTGGGGAACCAGACATTCTGGTTCGTGAACGGCTTCTGAATGCGCCGCGCGAAGCGCGCCTGGTCATGCTCATCGTCACTCAGCGCAAAGATTTCGATCTTCAGGGCAGAGCCTTTCAATTCCAGAATCTCGCGGACTGTCCCGGTGTTTGTTTCAAACGAAAGCTGCGGATCACACCGCCACTCCGGTCCGAGATGTTTGAGCAGATCAGGGAAACGGTGAGCAGTGGTGGAGACCACGATGTCCACATCCTTGGTCGAGCGGGGAATCCCGTGAGTATTGCTCGAGTAGCCACCTACAATGATGTAGGGCACCTTCTCAGCCTCGAGTGCTGCCGCGACGGCCAGTGCTGCTGCATCTGTCGTCATGGACGAGCGGCGGGCTGGAGTTCGTCGGCCCACGCAAGCCGCTCCTTCAGGTGCTCCAGACACTCTTCTTCAGAGGCTCCGGGAAAGCTGCCCCGGATTCCTGCGAGAGTGAAGCGGCAGCCTGCATCGAAAAGCTCCCCGCCCGCCCGGAACCGCTCCTCCGGCGTCATGCGCAGCGCCTGTTCCACCTGCTCCATGAGCATGTCGTCGGAATCAATGTGGCGGATGTTTTCCATGTTTGGAAAGTCGCTCGAACTGCGCCAGGCGGCAAGCGGAGGCTCATGCCCGGGAGCGCCCCGCGGCCGTCTGACCCGCGAAATCCTGACGATCCCGGGAAAAATCCGGTTACGTTCGCCTGTGGTTTGCGGGAGAATGGGAAACGCCACAGCTCATGCCCGCTTCCGATCCTCCCTCCGTCTCCGGTCTGCCCGCCGACAAGCTGCTCGCCGCCGCGCTGAGCAGCACACCGGTTTCGTCGCCCGCCTTCGCATGGGTGCCGCCGGCGCCGGAGGAGATCGCGCCTTGGTTTCCCGATTACGAAATCCAGGCACTCGCCGGCCGCGGCGCGATGGGTGCCGTCTATCGGGCCGTGCAGCGGAAGCTCGCGCGCCCCGTGGCCATCAAGCTCCTGCCTGCGGAACTCGCATCCCGCGACGGTGTGGAGGCGCGCTTCGATCGCGAAGCCCGCGCGCTCGCCCAGCTCAACCACCCGGGCATTGTCGCGCTGCACGACTTCGGCCGCACGGAGGGCGGGCATTTGTTCATCGTTATGGAATACGTTGACGGCACCGACCTCAGCCGCCTGCTCCATGCGGAAGGAGGCGGGCTCAGCGTGGAGCACGCACTGGAGATCGTAGGTCAGGTCTGCGATGCCCTGCAATACGCCCACAGCCGCGGCTGCGTGCACCGCGACATCAAGCCGGGCAACATCCTCGTGGACAAAGACGGACGCGTGAAGATCGCCGACTTCGGACTGGCGAAGTTTGTTGTCCACCCTTCAGGGTGCATCGGTGCGGAGCAGGGCACGCCGGGCACCGGAGACAATTCGGCCATCCCCGGCACCCTGAAGGGTGGACACCTTACGCTCACCGGCCAAGCCCTCGGCGCCCCCGACTACACCGCGCCGGAACAACTCAAAGGCGGCCCCGTGGACCACCGCGCCGACATCTACAGCCTCGGCGTCATGCTCTACGAAATGCTCACCGGCGAACTCCCGCGCGGCGCATGGTCCCCGCCTTCCACCTGCACCGCCGCCCCTGCGCGGCTCGACGAAGTGGTTACCCGCGCCATGCAGAACGAGCCTGATAAACGCTACCAGCAGGCGAGTGAGGTGAAGGATGCAGTGTCAGAGCGCATCGCCGTATCAGCTAATCTGCTCGAAAGACTGAAACCAGCTATCGTATGGCTCGTCCTGATCGGCAGCCTGGCCGGAGCCGCGAGCGCGCATGTTGTCGGCGCATTCAGAAACACTCCAGCGGAAGAGCGGTTCCTTCAGGTTTCTCTGATCGTTTGCGCCGCTGCTGCTGTCACAGCTGCATTTCACATCAGCCGTCGGTATCCACGCTGGCGCGTCTACATCCAGACAGGCACGGCGGGAGTGATCGCAGCAGGCTTGATCCTATTTGCTGGCTATAAAATTAATCCGCCAGCCCGTCCCGGCAGTAGTCCTGCACAAGCCCCAGCGGCACAAATCAACGCCCAGCAGTCCTCCCGCATCCACGAAGCCGAAGCCAAACTCAGCGCCCTGCGTGTGGACTACGGCGAGAAGCACCCAAGAGTCCTCGCCGCCCGGGCGGAGCTGGGAGCACTAATCAATAGTGCAGAACAGCAGGGCGAAAAAGCCGCCCGGGAAAGCGCAGGCAAAGTTGGAAGCAGGAGAGGAGAAAGCGCAGCCGAACTGGTGACTCTGCGGGAATCTGCCAAACGGCGGGGACAGTTGAGGGACAGCGGAGTGCAAGCTACACTCATCAGGCTGTTTCCCGCCATGCAGAAGCTCAGGGATGCTATGGGTGAGGAAGCCGCAGCGGCCGCCTGGAATGCCGCAGCCAGTGATGAGGCGAAATACCAGCTCATCAAAGGATATATCCCATACAGCCCTCCAACACTGCGGGAGCTTACGCCTGATCTGGCGGTGAGGTTTTTATCGCTCAATCCGCCGAGAATCCATACCGCTCACAGCGGCGGAATGGCGAGGATGGATGCCTTCGTTCTGCCGGATGGGGTCGAAATGGACGGCAGGATGTTGTCCGACTTGGAACTCAACTCGCACCCGAAGGCCGACCCTCCGTCCGGAATCACGGTCACGATCCACTTGATGCCCGGCGTAGAGGCTGCCCGGGCCACCTTCATTGAGACCATGCTGCGGAATGCCGGATTCGGAATAAGCGGCGGGGTAAATGCCGTCGCGGATCCAGTGAATGGAGTAACGACTGCCACTCAGGACGGGAGGGGGGAAGCGGCGTTCGAGCAACGAATCATCCAGCAGCGCGCAGTTGTAGAGACCGCCCGGATGAAACTTCTGGATGTTGCCCGGAAACACCGCATCGTAGACCTTTCACTTCCGGCAGACGAACAGTTGGTTTCCCCTGCTCCCATTAATTCCATCGCAGACTCTGAGCCTCCGGAAGTGTCTGGATTCGACCAACTGGAGTATCGAACTTTGAAGAATAACTGGGAACGCGCAGCGGAACTGCTTCACGAAATGGAACTTGAAGAAGCAAAAGGAACCAGCCTCCTGAAGTAAATACTGCATGCCCTCTGGCAATACATCCCGGTGGAACTGATCTGTTGATCTTCCTCAAAACTAATGATGCCCGCCCGTCCCACATCTGTCCCCTTCCAGCCCACGCGCTGGACGCTCATCGCAGAGGCGAATGGGGCGGACCGTGCCGCAGCGCGCGCGGCGCTGGAGTCGCAGTTTTCGGCAGAGGAAAAGGCGGCGAGTTTGCCCTGCTGAAGCCAGCCCTCACCGAGCCCACGGCCAGCGCTCTCAATACCGCAGCCGTGGCGGAGGCGCTGGGCATCCCGCGCGACCAGGTGCGCGTGCGTGTCCACCGGCTGCGCACGAGGTTCCGCGAGGTGCTGCTGGAGCGCATCGCAGCAACGCTGCACACGAGCCGCCGCGATGAATTGGAAGCGGAAATGCAGGCGCTTCTCGCAGCCCTGCGCTGAGCCTTACAGTTCCCCGGTGATGACCGCGGCGCGATCCTGTGACGTGGGCGCCGGGGCGTCGAAGTTCAGTTCCAGTTGCTGCGGAGGCGGGAGGAAGCGCTGACGCAGGGCATCGGAATCGAGCCCGAGCGCGGCGGGGGAATGGTCGGCAGCGATGATGAAAGGGAGCACCTTCTTCATCGGGAGGCGCAGGCGCAGGAGATCCGCCAGGCGCAGGCGGCAGTGGCGGCGGGCGGCGAGGATGCGCTCCACATTGCGCACGCCGAGACCTGGCACGCGGAGGAGAACCTCGCGAGGCGCGCGGTTCACGTCGGCCGGAAAGAGCGCGCGGTTTCGCAGCGCCCAGGCAAGTTTAGGATCGAGCGCGAGATCAAGATTCGGCGCATCCGGGCTGACAATTTCGCCGACTTTGAAATTGTAGAACCGGAGCAGCCAGTCGGCCTGATATAGGCGGTGCTCGCGCACGAGCGGCGGCGGCTTGATGGGCAGAAGTTTCGAGGGTTCCGGGATGGGGCTGAAGCCGGAGTAATAGATGCGCCGCAGCCGGTAGCCGGAGTAGAGATGGTCCGCGCGGTTGAGAATAGTGGCATCGGTAGCGTCGTCCGCGCCCACGAGCATCTGGGTGCTCTGGCCCGTGGCGAAGGGCGGCGGCTTGGGGGTGCCGGGCTTTCGCTTTTCGCCGAAGCGCTCCTCGATCTTCCCGCGGATGTGGCCCATGGCTTTCTGGGTGCGGGCGAGGTTTTTCTCCGGCGCAAGTTTTGTCAGGCCCTGCTGGGTGGGCAGTTCGATGTTGATGCTGATGCGGTCGGCATAGCGCCCGGCGAGTTCGATGAGCGCGGGCGAGGCTTCGGGGATGGTCTTGAGGTGAATGTAGCCGCGGAAGTCGTGCTCCTCGCGCAGCTTGCGGGCGACTTCGATGACCATCTCCATGGTGTGGTCCGCGCTGCGGATGATGCCGCTGCTGAGGAAGAGGCCTTCGATATAGTTGCGCTTATAGAAGTCGAGCGTGAGTTGCACGACTTCCTCCGGCGTGAAGCGCGCGCGCTGCACATTGCTGCTGCGGCGGTTGATGCAGTAGTGGCAGTCGTAGAGGCAGGCGTTCGTGAGCAGGACTTTCAGCAGCGAAATGCAGCGGCCGTCGGGCGCATAGCTGTGACAAATCCCCGCACCGCCGGTGCTGCCGACGCCTTTGCCGCCGCGCGAGTCCTTGCGTGCCGCGCCGCTGCTGGCGCAGGACGCATCGTATTTCGCGGCGTCGGCGAGGATTTCCAGTTTGCGCTGCAGGTCCATGCCCGGCAGCCCTAGCCGAGTTCCGCCAGCACGAGATCGAGATGCTCTGCAGGCTTCACCTGCCGGAGGATGGACTTCACTTTGCCGTCCGGCCCGATAATGACCGTGCTGCGCTCTGTGCCCATATACTTCTTCCCATACATGGATTTCTCCACCCACATGCCGTAGGCTTCGACGATCTCCTTCGCCTCATCGCTCAGCAGCGGAAACGGCAGCGTGTGCTTTTTGATGAACTTCGCGTGGCTCTTCACCGGATCGATGCTCACGCCGAAGACGGCCGCCTTCACCTTGATGCGGTCCCAGCCGTCCCTCAGCCCGCAGGCCTGCGTGGTGCAGCCCGGCGTATCGTCCTTGGGGTAGAAATAAAGCACGACCGACTGCCCTTTGAGGTCAGCGAGTGAAACCGTTTCGCCTTCCGCATATTCGCCGCCCACGACGGGTGCTTTGAATGCGGGAGCCTTTTTGCCGGGAGTGAGTTCTGCCATGCTGTCTCTACGCTGGCGCTGATCTCTGCGGATGCCCCGGGCCGTCAGATGCCCTGTCGGCTCGCCGGCTCAACTTTGCCCCAGCGAGAGGTAGTCGGTATAGCCGGCGGGACCGGGGGCGTAGAAGGTGTCGGGGTTTGCAGCGTTGAGCGGGGCTCCGGCGAGGAAGCGGGCGGGCAGGTCAGGATTCGAAATGAATGGCACACCAAAAGCCACGGCGTCCACCTGCCCGGCGGCGATGGCGGCATCGGCTTCCTGCGCGGTGTAGCCCATATTAGTGATCAGCACGCCTTTGAAGCTGGCGCGCGCGGGCGTGAGCACGTCGCCCTGCTGCAGCTGAAAGAGGTCGGCGCGCATGACGTGGAGATAGGCCACGCCCAGTGCATTCATCTGCGCGGCCACATACGCTGTGAGCCCGGCGGGATCGCTGTCGGCCATGCTGTTGTAGCTGTTGAGCGGAGAGATGCGCACTCCGACGCGGTCGCGACCGAAGACTTCGCAAACAGCGGCTGTGACTTCCAGCAGCAGGCGCACGCGGTTCTCAATTGGGCCGCCGTAGGGACCGGTGCGCTTGTTCGCTCCGTCGCGGAGGAATTCGTCGAGCAGATAGCCGTTCGCGCCGTGGATTTCCACGCCATCGAAGCCGGCGGCCTTCGCATTCTCCGCGGCCTTGCGAAAACCGGCGATGATGCCGGGAATTTCATCGTCGCGCAGTTCGCGCGGCGTCACGTAGGGCTGCTTGCCCTGCGGCGTGTGGACTTCGTCGCCGGTGATGGGGATGGCGCTGGGGGCCACGGGTTGCGCGCCGCCATTGAGTAGCGGATGGCAGGCGCGACCGCCGTGCCAGAGCTGGAGGAAGATGAGACCGCCTTTGGCATGCACCGCGTCTGCGGTCTTCCGCCAGCCTGCGACCTGGGCATCGGAGTAAATGCCCGGCTCCATCCAGAACGAGGAATTCCCCTCCATGACCATGGTGGCTTCCGCGATGATGAGACCGGCACCGGCGCGCTGCGCATAGTATTCCGCCATCAATTCGTTAGGCAAATGCTCCGCACCGGCACGGCAGCGGGTGAGCGGGGCCATGAGAATGCGGTTCGGCAGCGTGAGCGGACCAAGGGCGAGGGGAGAAAAGAGGTGGTCCATGGAAATGAATGATAGGATATTGGATAATTGCTAACGGGCTTAACGGTTCAGCAGGGCGCTCCATACTTTACGCCCGGTCCACAACAGGTAAACCGCGTGGAGGCCGCCGGCGATGGCGGGAGCATGTTTCATAGGAGGATGGTGATGTGCGGCGGAGTGTTCGTTAGGTTATTTCAGATCAAAGAGCAGGGCATCGACAGCTTCGGTGGCCGCGATTTCCAGAGTGCCGGCACTTTCCGTGCTGAAGGCATCACCGGCGCTCAGCGTGTGGGCGTGCGCAGTGGCCCTGCCTTTGATGAGCTGGAACCACGCACCGCGGCCGGACTGGACTTCATGCATCAGCGACTCTCCGGGCTGTAGCTTCACACGATAGACGCTGGCGTCCTGCGCGATGGAGGCGGAGCCGTCGCGGCCGTCGCGTGAAATGATGAGCACCTTGCTGTCGCCGGCTCTCGCAGCATCCGGCTGCCATTCGGTGTAGCGGGGCGGCAGGCCGTGCGTTTCCGGCAGGATCCATATCTGGAGCAGGTGCGCGGGTTCGGCGCTGGAGGGATTAAATTCACTGTGCGTCACGCCGCTGCCGGCGCTCATCACCTGAATCTGGCCGGGCTTGATCTGGCGGCTGTTGCCCATGCTGTCCCTGTGCTCCAGCGTGCCGCCCGCCATGACGGTGAAAATTTCCATGTCGCGGTGCGGATGCGTGGGAAAGCCTTTCCCGGCCGTGACCCAGTCTTCATTGATGACGCGCAGGCTGCGGAACCCCATGTGCGCCGGATCGTAGTAATCGGCAAAGGAGAACGTGTGGTACGATTTGAGCCAGCCGTGATCGGCGTGGCCGCGGTCCCCGGACCTGCGAAATGTCAGTTTCATGGCGGTGTCTGGTTTGGTTGGGAGAGTGAACAGCCGCTGCCGACGGCGGCAGTTAAGGCGCTGAGACTGAACTGGCGACGCTGGCGAGTCTCATCGAGAGCTGCGTCACCCTGATCACGGACGGCCAGCGGCAGGTCCTGGCACTTCGTGAAGTCCGTTAGGCACGCCGATGATACGGCCTAAATCAGCCGGCCCTGACCGGCCCACTTGGCGTGAACGCCGCAGTACACTTTCGGGGAGATTTCGCTCGGCTTGATTTCACTGCGGCCGCCCCAGAAGACAGCGGTGTAGTTCACCGGGATGCCCTGCTCGACGAGGTGAGCGTCGATGGCGGCCTTGTGTTCAAGCACGCGCTCACGCTCGCTGCCGTGGATGACGGCCATGATATTCACATTCCCAAAGCGCGGCCCGCCTTCACGCCAGTAACAGTGGGTGAGGATGTAGTGGCGGCCGATTTCACTGCCGGCGCGCTGTTCCATGCCCTGGGGCACGGCCCAGTGAAAGAGACCATTGAAGCGGGTGACACGCACGCCCGTGGAGGAGGGCTTCACATGCTCCAGGAAGGTGGAGAAGCGGCCGATGACGCGCTTCCGATTCAGTTCCTCCGCCACGTCGCAGAAGCGCTCGAAGCTCACACCCGCCTTCGCCGCGCGGCCCAGCCACGGTTCATCGCTCACTTCATCCACCGTCAGCTCCTCTTTCAATGCGAGGAGCACATCCCATTCTTCGTCGTTCAACTCCACCGTCGCCGTCGTGTCCATGCGCACCGGCTCATCCGAGCGGTCACCGGGCTCGATAGTCTTGCGCCGCACGTGGCCGACGCCGAGGGCGAAGATACCGTTGGCGGGCATGAGAATGTATTCGCGTGCGCCGGTTAGCCGCTTGAGCACGTCGGCGTGCTCTTCGAGCGACCGGCCCTGGGGAACCTTCAGCGTCGTCCACAGGCGGTAGTCGGAGCCAGAGATTTCGCGGTCCGTGCTGCGGGTGACGACGTGGCCGCTGAAGGGGTCCTCACGGAACATCCAGTCGAAGGTGGCGTCGATCTTGTCCGGATCCACCTTCCAGGCGCAGAGGGCGCCGTGGGCGAGTTTGGTGGCGAGCAGCGTCTGACGCACGCGGCGGATGACCCCGGCCTGGAGCATGGCGCGGATGCGTTCGATCACGACGGGGAACTCCACGCCGGATTTCTCCGCGATTTCCTGAAACGGACGGCGCACAAAGCCCTGCACCATGTCTTCGGAAACCGCGAGGATGCGGGAGTTGATCTCATCAGTATGCTCAACGGGAACTGCGGCGGGGGCGGTCATGGGAATGATAAAATGGGGGGAAGCGTTGGCAGACGGTTCCGTCCGGGCCGGGCGGCGGCAAGAGAAAAGGCTGCGCAATCCCTGGCCGCCGGTGTGCAATTCCTGCCCCGCAGGCCGCTTCTCCCTGAAACCAGTTGCGTCACAGCGGCTCCGCCCGCATGATCGCCCCCAATTTTCTCCTTATGGCATCCCAAACCCTTCCCCGCAGACCCCGACTCATCGGGCCGCGCAAAACCTTCGCGATCGTCGCCAGTATGTACAATGAAACCTGCATGGGCGGGTTGCTGGAATCGACCAAGAGCGAACTCCTCAGCATCATGCCCACCGCCAGCGTGCCCCTCTACCGGGTGCCCGGCGCATGGGAAATCCCCGTCTGCGCCGAGTATGTGCTCCAACACACGCACGCCGATGTGATCATCGCGCTGGGCGTCGTCATTCGCGGGGAAACCGGCCACGCCGACCTCATCACCGCGGCCGTGGCGCAGGAGCTGCAGACCATGTCCACACGGCACCTCATTCCGGTGATCAATATGGTGCTGCTTGTGAACAGCGAACAGGAAGCCCGCGAGCGCTGCTTTGGCGACCGGCTAAACCGCGGCGTGGAAGCCGCCCGTGCCGCCCTCAATATGGCGGAACTCTTTACCAAACTGCATACGGCCTACCCGTTGCCCAAGTCGAAGCAGGAGTATGAGTAAGCGCCGCGAAGGACGGGAAACCGCCGTACAGCTCCTCTTCAGCCAGGAGTTTGTCCCCCGGGGCGGCATACATGATCTTGAGGCCTTCTTCGCCCTGCATTCCGCAGACAAAGGCGTGCGGGCTCACGCCGAGGAACTCTACCGCGGCGTGCTCGCCAAACAGGACGAAATCGACGCATTCATTCTCCCGGTGCTGGAAAACTTCAGTATGGAGCGTCTCGGCGTCGTGGACCGGAATATCCTGCGCCTCGCGCTGTACGAGATGCACTGGTGCCCCTCGGTGCCCCCCATCGTCGCCATCAGTGAGGCCATTGAAATCGCCAAACGCTTTGGAGGCCCGGACAGCGGCCGCTTCATCAACGGCGTGCTCGACCGGCTCAAACAGGGCCTCACCCGCCCGCTGCGCACCGCCGACGCCCCTCCCAGGGGGTAAAATCGTGACTGAGAAGCAAGTTGATTGTACGGGCGCAACGCTTACCGTTGACCGTCCTCCTAGTAATTCATGGAAATCCCGCGCGAGAAGAACCCTGCCTCCCCCATCACTGGTAAATCCACCCGTCCGGACGGTGAGGCCGCCCCGCGCAGGGAACCACCCCCGAAATCGCCGGCGCGCGCAAAGCAGCCCGCGCCAGAGGAAGAGGACGCCGATCTAAATGTTGACGACGAAATCTTCGAGCTGCCCGTCATCTCCCTGCCCCCGCGCACAGCCCCCAAGGAGCCGCTCAAAGGCGTCTTCCCGGATCTGGATCCCCCAAAGGAGGAAAAGGCAAAGGAAGTAGAGCCGCGCAGGCCCCAGAAGAAAATCTTATCGCGCGGCTCCACCGACGTCGCGGCCAGCTTCAAGCGCTTCGCCCCCCGCCCGGAGACCGCGCTCGCCGCCCACGCCGCAGCCGATCAGGCCAAAGTCGAAAACCCCGTGCCCATAGAAAAAGTGGACCTCGGCACACCGTTCGGCAAGATTCACCCCCAGTCCCATCCGGACTACAGGCCCAGCCGACTCTTCCGCGTCCTTGACGGCATCTACACGCACTCGCCCCTCAAGTGGCTCGACTTTGTGGACCGCACCGGCCCCCGCATCCTCGCTGGCCTGCTCCTCATCGCCATCACCGGCGTCTTCGTCGCCTGGCGCTATCTGGACTCACTCAAGCAACGAGACACCGCCGTGTATGCCGAGCAGGAAGTCATCGTCCCCACCGCTGAGCGCATCGAGCAGGGAAAGAAAGCCGTGCAGGCCTACCTCGCCGCGCAGACGATCGACGCCAAACAGCTCCACGTGATGGACCCCGACCGCGCCGGGCCGCGCATGAAGGAGTTTTACGAAACCCAACAGGGCGAAGACCCCAAAGTAATGCCCGGCTGGGAAGTCGGCCAGCCCCTCACCGGGCAAAACGGCGTCTGGCTTCCCTTCACCTTCCAGGACAGCACCGGCCGCCGCATCACCGTCGCCCTCGCGGAGACCGAAACCGGCTGCAAGCTCGACTGGGAAAACTTCACCGCTTTTGGTGAGGCCAACTGGCAGACCTACACCAGCCGGCGCCCCATCACCCCCACACCCCTGCGCGTCCGGCTCCGCCTGTCCGAAAACACGCAGCGCCCGGCCGGCCACCCCGCCAGCGACTGGCAGGCCTACGAAATCGAACACCGCAGCGGCGGCCCCGTCATCACCGGCTATGCCGAACGCAGCGGCCGCACCGGCCAGACTCTCGCCAGCCTCATCAAGCCCGGCACCTGGTACCACGCCCCCCTTTACCTCCGCTACCAGACCTCAGAAGTCTCCGGCGAACGCTACGTCATCATGGACGACATCGTCCGCAACCGCTGGCAGGACGAAGTCACCTCCTGGACCCCCCCCTGACAAACCAGGCAGCCTTCCGGTCATTCAGTGCACGAATGACAAAACCATGACACTTCCCCGCTCCGCCGTGGCTATGGCAGGATGGTATCATGAAAACACCTGTCCTGCCCCTCCTCCACGCCGCAGCCCCCCTTTACGCGCCCGCACTCAACTGAAGCACACGCCCGGCCCCCTCCGGCATCGGCGGTGCAGCGCTCCCGGGCAGAAACCGCAGCAGCAGGGCAAACCCCTCCGCCCGCTTTCTTTCACCATACTCGACCTCCACCCGCGCCAGCTGCCCGGCACTGTCGCCGTGCAGCATCGCGTGAGCCAGTTGCGTCCAGCGCGTTGTGGGAGATTTCATCACCCCGCTTATGTCACATCCCGTCGCTGCCGCCTACCACATTTCTCGACATCTGTCCGGGCTCCCCGGCCGTCTCCACGAGCCCCGAAAAATAATAATCTGAATCCCTGATAGATTCCCCGCAGCCATGCCTTAACTGCGAACTGCTAATTTTTTCGCCCATGCGAACCTCCACCCTGATCTCCCTGCTAGCCTCTGCCATCCCGCTGCGGGCGGCCCTGACGGATTTCGCCTCCGGAATGCGCCCGCTGCTGGAGCAATACTGCTTCGACTGCCACGGCGATGAAGCGGACCCGAAGGGCGGGATGAATCTGGAGCGGTTCCGCTCGCTGGAGGACACGCTGCGGGATCGCGGGCCATGGGCCGCGGTGCTGGAGAAGGTGGAGTCGCTGCAGATGCCGCCGCCGAAGGACAAGTCGCAGCCGACGGCCGGGGAACGCGCACGCCTTGTCGCGTGGATCCGCGAACTGGCCGCGGCTCCGGACCCGGTGCTCGGCGCGCCGGATCCCGGCAAGCCGGTCCTGCGGCGGCTCACGCGGCTGGAGTACAACAACAGCATCCGCGACCTCTTCGCGCTGGAGCACGACCTCTTCATGTTCCCCGAACGCCTGCCGGTGAATGGCAGCTACTTCACCGGCGGCCTGCCGAAAATGCCGGAGCCCCTCAGCATCTTCGTGCGCGAGTACGGGCTGAAGTATCCGGTCCTCCTCCCGGATGCCGGGCTGCCGGGCGACAACCGCGCGGAGCACGGCTACAGCAATCGCGGGGATGCCATGAATCTCTCGCCGCTCCTGCTGGAGAAGTATCTGGAAACAGCGAGGGCCATCGTGCAGAGCCCGAAACTCGGGCGCCAGAGCGCCGTCTTCCGCGCCCTTGCCGGCGATCCCGCCGCCCCGCCCTTCGAGCTGACTCCGCCCGCGGACGACGCCGCGGAAATCGCCTATCAGGCCGCGGACAGCTTCGCGCCGAATCTCAACCTGCCGCGTCAGGCGAAGGACGGCGGAGCGGCGACGGTGACCTATCAGTTCCGCTTCAATGCCAATACCGCGGCGCAGGAAGGCACGGGCGGCGTCTGGCAGGCGGAGGACCGCGACCGCATCGTGCCGCCGGAGGCACCGATCAGCATCGCCTTCGGTCCGCTGAACCGGAAACGGCTGCGCGTGACCTCGCCGCAGGCGCTGTGGGTCGCGGGCTTTTCCACGGCGGAGGAAACGTCAGGGGAAGGGCTCTTCACCAATCAGGTGCCGGGCGAGAAGGTCCTCGCCCTGCGCTTCGCCGTCGCGGGCGCCCCCGGAGAAGTCATCACCGACCTTGCCGTCAGTGTGCTCGGCCGGCGCGGCGAGAAGGGGCCGGTCCACCTCACCGTGACCTTCACCGGCGGCGGCACGAACACGCTGCGCGATGTCATTCCCGCGGGCGAAGGCGTGGGGAACACGTTCTATTCCTTCCGCGCCCCGGACGGCGAAGGCATCGCGGCCCTGCATGTCGATGGCTCGGGCTTCAGCGGGAATCATGTCCTGCTCGATGACCTCGGCTTCATCACCAATGGCGGCAGCGGCGATCCGCTTGCCCCGGCGGGCAAAGCCGCGCGCCTGCCTGCAAGGGAAAAGCGCGGCATCGCCCGGACGCGCCTCGAGGCCTTCCTCTCGCGGCTGTTCCGCCACCCGGTGCACGAGGACATCATGGCGCGCTACATGGGCCTCTACGATGCCGCCACCAGAGCCGGCGCCTCGTTTCCTGACGCCATTCGCGAAGTGCTCGCGGCCGCCATGGCGTCGCCGGAGTTTCTCTACCTCACCGGCCCTCGCGAAATCGCCGCGCCGGTGCGCGCGCTCGACCCGTTCGAGCTGGCCACGCGCATGGCGTATTTCCTCTGGGCTTCGCCGCCTGACGACACCCTGCTCGCGGCGGCCCTCGACGGCACACTGCAGGCGCCGCACGGCATCGCGGCGCAGGTGCAGCGCATGATAGGCGACCGCCGCGTGAAGGAACTGGCGGAATCCTTCGCCGTGCAGTGGCTGCGCCTCGACCAGCTCTACACCGCCAAGCCCGACCCCAAACTTTTCCCCGCTTTCTACTACGGCCAGAACGGGAAGCGCACGCTGCACGCGCCCATGCTCGTCGAAGCGCTCCTGCTCTTCGAGACGGTGCTCGTCGAGGACCGCAGCATCATGGACTTCATCGACCCCGGCTACACGTGGGTGAACCTCAAGCTGGTCAAGCACTACGGTCTCGAAGCGCACTGCGCCCCGCGGATCAAGGAACTGAACCTGCGCATGAACAGCAGCGACGACCTCAAGGACCAGCGCATGAACAACATCTGGTGGCGCACGAAGCTGCCTGACAAAACCCGCGGCGGCTATCTCACCATGGCCGGACCCCTGACAGTCACGTCGCTGCCCGTGCGCACCAGTCCGGTGAAGCGGGGCGCATGGCTCCTCGAGAGCATCTTCAACCGGCCACCGCAGGAACCGAAGATCGCCTTCGTCCTCAAGGAAGCGGACCGCCCGGCCGACGAGACGCAAAGCGTGCGCCAGCGCTTCGAGGCGCACCGCAATCAGCCCGCCTGCTATTCCTGTCACGTGCGGCTCGACCCGCCGGGCTTCGCGCTCGAGGCCTTCGATCCCGTGGGCTCGCTGCGCCGCACCGACGCCGGTCAGCCGGTCGATGCCAGCGGCACATGGCACGACATCGCCTTCGACGGCCCGGCAGCCTTCAAGGCGGCCGTGGTGGCGCACCGCAGCGAATTCATCCGCGGCTTCATCGAGCACCTCCTCAGCTATGCGCTCGGCCGGAAGCTCGAACTCTTCGACCTCCCGGCCGTGGAGGAAATCGAGCGCCGTACCGCCGCCAACGGCTACCGCCTCAGCCACATCCTCACGGCCATCGTGGAATCCTATCCCTTCCGCCACACCCGCACGCAATGAACACCCCGCGCACCACTCCCCTTTCCCGCCGCACCTTCCTGCGCCGCGCCGGCGTCTCGCTCGCCCTGCCGTGGCTGGAGGCCATGCTGCCGCGCTCGGCCAGCGCCGCCGCCGCGACCCGGCCACCGCTGCGCACGGCCTTTCTCTACACGCCCAACGGATACAACCAGGCGACCTTCCTGCCCAAACGCACGGGCCCTGGCTTCGACCTGCCGGCCGCCCTGGAACCGCTCGCCCCGGTGCAGCAGGACATCACGCTCATCACGGGACTGGACCGCGTCTTCGTTGGCGGCACCGGGGTGCATGCCCAGTGCGGCTCGTGCTGGATGAGCAGTTCGCCGCCCACCGAAACCCTCGACGGCGGCTTCCCTACCAACACCACGCTCGATCAGCTCATCGCGCGGGAAATCGGCCGCGACACGCCGCTGCCTTCGCTGGAGCTGAGCTGCAACGACTTCACCGACAACAAGGAGACCCGCTACTACGAGTGCGTCTCGTGGGTCGCGCCTGGCTACGCCGCCAATACCGAGAAGAATCCGCGCGCCGTCTTCCGCCGCCTCTTCGGCGGGGCCGCCGGCGGCTCGGCGCGCAGCGTGCTGGATGTCATCATGGCCGACGCCAAACAGCTCACCGGCCGCCTCGGCCGCAGCGATCAGCAGAAGATGGAGGAATACCTCGAAAGCGTGCGCGCCACAGAACGCCGCATCCAGCTGGCCGAAAACGCCGCCCGACGCCTCCAGCGCCCGCCCTTCCCCGAGCCCGAAGGCATCCCGGAACAGCGCGACGACTACCTCCGCCTCATGGCCGACCTCTTCATCTTCGCCTTCCAGCAGGACCTCACCCGCGTGGCCTCGCTCATCGTCGATCCCGAACGCTGGGACAGCCCGCGCACTTATCACGGCGTCTTCGACAAGCCGCAGAATCACCACGTCCTCACCCACACGAAGAGCGCGGAAGCAAAAGCCGCCATCACGAAGATCGACCGCTTCCATGTCCAGTTCTTCGCGGATGTCGTCGCCCGCATGAAGTCCATCCCGGAAGGCGAAGGTACGCTCCTCGACAATACCCTGCTCTGCATGGGCAGCGGCATCAGCGACGGCGGCGATCACAAATACAGCAACCTTCAGGTCCTCCTCGCCGGCCGCGCCGCCGGCTCCCTCACACCCCGCGGCCACCTCCGCTACGAAGGCGACCGCCCCCTCGCCGACCTCTGGCTCACCCTCGCCCGCAAAGCCGGCCTCAAACAAGACCGCTTCGCCGACAGCAAGGGCATCCTCCGCGAACTGGCCTGACGCCTACCCGATCATGCTGCGGCCGGTCATCTCGGCGGGCTGGGCGACGCTGAGCATGTGGAGGAGGGTGGGGGCGACGTCGGCAAGGATGCCGTCGCGCAGTTTCACCTTTTTGGCATCGGCGGCCACGTAGATGCCGTGCACGAGGTTGGTGGTGTGCGCGGTATTCGGGGTGCCGTCGGGGTTGCGCATTTGCTCGCAGTTTCCGTGGTCGGCGGTGATAAAGAGTTTGCCGCCGAGGGCGAGGACTTTCTCCACAATGAGGCGGACGCCGAGGTCGATGGTCTCGCAGGCGTGGACGCCGGCTTCCACAATGCCGGTGTGCCCCACCATGTCCGGGTTGGCGAAGTTCATGATGACGGCGTCGTAGTTTTCCAGACGGCGCCACACTTCGAAGGCGAGGTCCGGCGCGCTCATCTGCGGCTTCTGATCGTAGGTGGCGACTTCCTTCGGGCTGATGGCGAGGTAGCGGTCTTCGCCGGGGAAGGGCGTGTCGCTGCCAGCATTGAAGAAGAAGGTGACGTGCGGAAACTTCTCCGTCTCTGCGGCGCGCAGCTGGGTGAGCCCGGCTTCCGCGATGACCTGACCGAGGATCTTGGTCATGCTTTCGGGGCCGAAGATGACGCGCACGCCGAGGCCGTAGTAGCTCTCCTTGTATTCTGTCAGGGTATAGTAGCCGACGTGAGGCGTGACCTCGCGGTCGAAGCCGGTGAAGCCGGGGTCCATGAAGGCTTCGGTGAGCTGACGGGCGCGGTCGGCGCGGAAGTTGAACCACAGGATGACATCGCCTTCGCGCACGCGCTGCTGGTTGTCATGGCTGAAGGTCATGGGCAGCAGGAACTCGTCGCCGCGCGGTTCCGTGGCATAAGCAGCCTGCACGGCAGCGGCGGGAGATCCGGTGCGGACGTCGCCGCGGCCCAGCAGAATGGCGTCCCAGGCGATTTTATTCCGCTCCCAGCGGGTATCGCGATCCATGGCGTAGTAACGGCCGATGACGGTGGCGATCTTCGCGCCAGTGGGCACGAGGTCGGCTTCCAGTTTGGCCATGTAAGCGGCGCCTCCTTTGGGGTCGGTGTCGCGGCCGTCGGTAATGGCGTGGACCATGAGGTCATCGCAGCCGGCATCCTTCGCCGCGGCGCAGAGGGCGACGAGGTGGTCCTGATGGCTGTGCACCCCGCCGTCGCTGATAAGGCCGAGAAAGTGCAGGCGGCGGCCGCGGGCTTTGGCGAAGGCCTCCTGGAGCACTTCGTTCTGCGCGAGCTGGCCTTCACGGATGGATTTATTGATGCGGGTGAGGTCCTGATAAACGATGCGCCCGGCGCCGAGATTGAGGTGGCCGACCTCGCTGTTACCCATCTGTCCGGCCGGCAGGCCCACATCCTCGCCACTGCCGGAAATCTGGCAGCAGGGATAGGTGGCATACAGGTGGTCATGGAACGGCGTGTGCGCCAGCAGCGTGGCGTCACCATTTTCCACGGCCTTGTCGCGACCGCCAGGATTGATGCCCCAGCCGTCGCGAATGATGAGAACTACGGGTTTCTTCGACATGCCCGGCTCATAAACGCCCCACCCGCCCCGGCAAGCTGGAATCTGGGCAGCTCAGCAGCGCAGGCCGCATTGCAGCACGCCTTGCAGAAACTTAAGCCGGGCTCACTTTTACATCCCAAACAGGCTGCCCTGGAGGGGCGGGGCTTTGTTGGGGATGGGCGGCGGTCCAGTCGGGGCCGCGGGCGCGGAGGAGAGAGCGGAGGGTGTGGAGGCCCCAGCGCCAGAGGGAGATGCTTTGGCTGTCGGATTCCCGGAGCATGGAGCCGTACGCACTGAGAAGGGCGCGGGAGGTGAGGGATTCGCGTTCGCGCTGGAGCAGGGTGAGAATGCGGCCGGTGGCGGCTTCACGCAGGGCGACGGAACCCGGCTGCGACGGGCCGCAAATGTACCGGCCAGAGAGATCGAAGCCGGCAAAGCTGCCGGAGGAGGCACCGGCGTGATCTGCGCGGCTCCAGAGTTCCTCCCAGGTGCCGGAGCGGAATAGACGCAGGTGAC
>Ga0315905_10001173_pt1 | contig 28298 bp, 26 predicted proteins | sample LakEriMetagenome_5_FD_203522 | JGI IMG/M metagenome (GOLD analysis project Ga0315905, IMG submission 203522) | Freshwater fungal communities from buoy surface, Lake Erie, Ohio, United States - Buoy 4 MA121 | ecosystem: Environmental > Aquatic > Freshwater > Lake | place: USA: Lake Erie, Ohio...
CATGCGCGCCGTATTCTCCTGGCCAACATAACAGCCCTTGATGAACGACACGCCGTCCAGCAGATCAGCGCCGGTTTCAAGCCAGAGCAATTCGTCCGTACCGATATCCGCGCTGTCGGGCACGCCCACCATGTGGCGATGCGCATCATAGGCGTCCGCGCCGGCTGGCGCACTGCCAGCCTCGCCAATCCAGCGTGCGCCCAGCGCCGCCGTGCGCGCATCCGCCGGCGCACCCCCCAAGGAATCGGCGGTCCAGCTGGCCAGCACCGCCAGATCGTCGCGCCGCGCCAGCGTCACTGCCTTGCGCAATTTGTACATGCTCAGCCGCTTGAGCAGCGCATCGGCCTTCTCGGCATCAATATCGATCAGGATCGCACCACCATCGCCGGTATGGAGATGGAAATCGAACAGCGCCTTGCCCTGCGGGCTGAGCAACCCGGCAAAGACCGCGCGGCCCGGCGCCACCAGCGCAACATCATGGGTGATCAGCCCCTGCAGAAAGGCCACGGCATCGGGGCCGTCCAGCGCCAGCACGGCGCGATTTTCAAGAGAAATGGGGGTCATGACCATGGAGATAGGCAATCCACGCCGTCCTGCCAATGCCGCGACCAGGCGGCCCGCGCGAAAGCCGTGCTGCAACGCTTGACTCTGTGACCCATTTCTCGCATTGGAGCCGCCTTCGTCGCGGCGGGCCATGGCCTGAAGCGCGTCACCTGCTATTCGGAACCGGAACCATGGCCAAGCCGACCACCATCAAGATCAAGCTCGTGTCCACTGCCGACACCGGCTATTATTATGTCACCAAGAAGAACCCGCGCACCAAGACCGAAAAGCTCTTGTTCCGCAAGTACGACCCAGTGGCCCGCAAGCACGTCGAGTTCAAGGAAGCCAAGATCAAGTAAGCGCTCCGCGCGCTGCCTGATGGCATGAAAAGGGCTGGCGGCAACGCTGGCCCTTTTTGCGTTTGGCCGCGACACTGCATCTGGGCCATCCCCGCTTGGCAGCCCTCTCGCCAACCGTTAGGCAACATTCGTGCTGCGCGACAAACCCTCCTCCGCCGATCCGGCCGTGCTGGCGCTGCAGGCGCTTGCCCATGTTGCCGGCGATGAGGATATGGGGCCGCGCTTTCTGGCCCTCACCGGCATGGATGCCGATGCCCTGCGCGCCAATGCTGGCAAGCCGGCCACGCTGATCGCGCTGCTCGATTATCTGATGGCCAATGAACATGATCTCGTCGCCACCGCCGAAGCCATTGGCGTGAAGCCCGAGGCGCTGGCCCTGGCGGCGCGCAAGCTGGGGAGTGACTGGTGAAAGCGCGTCCGCTCATCGTTTCCGATTGCGATGGCGTGCTGCTGCACTTCATCGCGCCGTTCGTGGATTATCTGCGCCAGGTCCACGGCCTGACGCTGAGCATGGACAGCTTTGCCCTCACCGGCAATGTGAAGCGCGCCGATGGCACCGCGGTGGAACCTGCGGCGTTTCCGCCGTTGTTGAACGGTTTCTTTGCGGACTGGATGCACAACCAGCATCCGATCGTCGGCGCCGCCGACTCGCTGGGGCAGCTCGCCAAGGATTGCGACGTGGTGGTGCTCACCAACATCGCCGATCATCACGCCGAGCGCCGCACCTTTGAACTGGCGCGGCTGGGCATGCCCTATCGCGTGATCGGCAACCAGGGCGGCAAGGGCGCGCCACTGAAGAAACTGCTCGACGAGTTCCAGCCCAGCGAAGCCATCTTCATCGATGATCTGCCGCCCAACCACACCTCGGTGAAAGCGCATGTGCCGCATGTGCACCGCCTGCACATGGTCGCCGAAACCGAAGTGCGCCACCTGATCCCGCAATCGCCCGATGCTCACGCCCGCCACGATGATTGGCCGGCGATGCTGTCTCACATCGAAACCATCCTGAAAGGTTGATCATGACTCCCGAACAGAAACTCGCCGAACTCGGCATCACCCTGCCGAGCGCTGCTGCGCCTGCCGCCAACTATGTGCCGACGGTGACGGCCGGCAATCTGATGCACATCAGCGGCCAGATCCCGTTCGCCGAGGATGGCAGCCTGATGAAGGGCCGGCTGGGTGACACGGTCGATGTCGCCTACGGCCAGGCCGCCGCGCGCCGCTGCGCCGTGGGCCTGATCGCGCAGATGAAGACGGCGTTGGGCGACCTGAGCCGTGTGAAGCGCGTCGTGAAGCTGGGCGTGTTCGTCGCCAGCCATCCCGATTTCACCGACCAGCCGGAAGTGGGCAATGGCGCCTCCGATCTGATGGTCGAAGTGTTCGGCGATGCCGGCCGCCATGCCCGCGCTGCCGTGGGCGTGGCCGTGCTGCCGCGCGGCGTGGCTGTGGAAGTGGACGCGGTCGTCGAGATCGCCTGATGGCAACGGTGCCGGTGCGTGTTGTCGGAAAGGCCAGCGATATCCCGCTGGCCGACTGGAACGCCTGCGCCGGCCCGGTGAACCCCTTTGCGCAAGGGGAGTTCTTCCGCGCGCTGGAAGATTCGGGCAGTGCCTGCAGCCGCACGGGCTGGCAGCCCGTCCATCTTGTCACCGATGGCGTGGACGGCCGCCCGGCGGGCATCATGCCGGCCTATCTCAAAACCCACAGCCAGGGCGAATATGTCTTCGATCACGCCTGGGCCGATGCGTGGGAACGGGCAGGCGGCAGCTATTACCCCAAGCTGCAGGCCGCCTTCCCCTTCACCCCGGCCACCGGGCCCCGGTTGCTGCTGCGCGATGAAGCCGCCGGCCTGGCCCTGATCCGCGCCGCCGAGCAGGTGACGGAGAGCAACAATTTCTCCAGCGCGCATGCCACCTTTCTCACGCCCGAACAGCAGATCATGTTCCGCGATGCCGGCTGGCTGATCCGCACCGGCGAGCAGTTCCACTGGCAGAACGAGAACTATCGCGACTTCGCCGATTTCCTCGGTGCCCTCTCCTCCTCGCGGCGCAAGATGATCCGAAAGGAACGCGAGCGCGCGCTGGCCGGCCTGGAGATCGTGCATCTCACCGGCAGTGCCATTACCGAAAGCCATTGGGATGCGTTCTGGACCTTCTATCAGGACACCGGCGCCCGCAAATGGGGCCAGCCTTACCTGAAACGCAGTTTCTTCAGCCTCATCGGCGAGGCAATGGGCAGCCGCGTGCTGCTGATGCTGGCGCTGCGGGGTGGCAAGCCGATCGCCGGCGCACTCAACTTCATCGGCGATGAGTGCCTCTATGGCCGTTACTGGGGCTGCACCGAAGAGGTGCCCTTCCTGCATTTCGAGCTGTGCTATTATCAGGCCATCGAATGGGCCATCGCCAATGGCCGCGCCCGGGTTGAGGCCGGCGCGCAAGGGCAGCACAAGCTGGCGCGCGGCTATCGCCCCACCCCGGTGATCTCCGCGCATTACATCCCCAACCCCGGATTCCGGCAGGCGGTGGCCGATTATCTCGCCCGCGAAACCCAAGCGGTGATCGAGGAAATCGAATATCTGGATCAACATGGCCCGTTCAGGCAGCCGCAAGCCTGAACCGTGCTAGTGTAGCCCATGCGACTCATGCTTCTGCTGGCCGTGCTGGCCACCCCCGCTGCTGCCACAGAAGTGGTTCGCCTGTCTGACGCACAGCGCGAGGCGGTGATCGCGGCGGCGGCCAACGGCCCCGAACGACCCCCGGTGCTCACCCCTGAACAGGCCAAGCGCCAGTCCGTGCTCGATCGCTCACTCTATCCGGAATTTTATCAGGATGGCGGCGGCGCCGTACGGGACCGCAAGGTGCACGGCGAAATGAGCATGTTTGCCGGCAGCGGCGGCACCTTCGGCGTCAGCGGCACGGCCGTGGTGCCGGTGGGCGAAACCGGCACGGCTGCGCTTTCGGTGACGCAGGGCACCAGCCGCTGGGGAGGGATTTCGGGGTTCGGGTTCGGCTACAGCAGCGGTGATGCGCAGAATAATATGATCATCGGCAATAGCTTCAATGGCGGTTTCGGCGGCTATGGTGCCTTTGGCAGCCCGTTCGGCGGCCCCTGGACCACCCCCTACGGCCAGACCTGGCAGCCGGCCCTGCGGATGCGGCGGCGCTAAATCGGCTGCCCTGCGGCATCGATCCACAGATCATCCGGCAACGCCCGCACCCGCACGCAGCGGCGGCCATCTTCGGTGTAGGTGACGATATCGGTGGGCGCACGCGTGCCCACCACCAGCAGGCGCGCCGGTTGATCGCTCGCATTTTCAAGATGATGACCGGCGGCCACCCCGGCCGCAAAGGTCGCGGCATCGCCGGGCTGCATCGGCGTCACCACCCCGCCTTCGTGCAGCAGCAGGCTACCCTCCAGCAGCAACAGCATCTCGTCTTCATGGGCATGCCAGTGATTGCGTGATGTGGATGCTCCCGGCGGGATCGTCTGGATCAGCGCGCCGAGCTGTTCGAGCCCCCCTGGCCCGCTGATCCACTGCGACCGTATGGTGCCGCCGGGCGCATCCTCATTCTCGGTTAGCATCGCGTCCGGCCTGATCAGCGGCATGGGTCAATCCCTCAGAGCAGGGCAATATTGTCGATCAGCCGCGTTGTGCCGATCACGCCGGCCACCATCAGCCGTGCACCCGGCGCCTGGGTGCCCAGGCTGTGCAGCGTCTCGCCATCAACAAGTTCCAGATAATCCAGTCGGACGAAGCCGGCGGACTTGACGGTGCGCTCACCGGCGGCCAACGCCGCGGCCACCGGCATGCCGCCAAGAATCGCCGCGCGGGTCGCCTGCAGGGCCTGCGGCAGCGCCAGCGCGCGGCTCCGTTCGTCGGCCGAAAGATAGGCGTTGCGGCTGGACAGGGCGAGCCCGTCATCATCGCGCACAATCGCGCAGCCGTGGATTTCAGTGCCGATGTCCAGATCGGCTGACATGCGCTTGACGATGGCCAGTTGCTGCCAGTCCTTCTCGCCAAACACTGCCGCATCGGCCTGTGCGGCGCTCAGCAACTTGGCCACCACGGTTGCCACGCCGTCGAAATGCCCCGGCCGCACCCGGCCGCACAGCAGATCCGGCAGGCCGCCCACGCGCACGAAGCTGGCAAAGCCCGGCGGATACATGGTGGCGACATCGGGGGCGTAAAGCAGGCTGCACCCTGCGCCGGCCAGCTTCACGGCATCGCCGGCTTCATCACGCGGATAGCGGGCCAGATCCTCGTTGGGGCCGAACTGCTTGGGATTCACGAAGATCGAAGCGACCACGACGTCGGCCAGTGTGAGGCCCTTCGTCACAAGTGCCAGATGGCCGGCGTGCAGCGCGCCCATGGTCGGCACGAAGGCGACACGCTTGCCAGCGGCCTGCCAGGCCCGCACCTGGGCGCGCAGTTCGGCGGGCGTTCGCAGGGTAGGCAGTGTGTTGGTCATGCAGTCTTCACCAAGGATCACCCGCAAGGGGCGTTGACAGGCTGGCGGCGCTGTGGGCGATACGGGTTCGGAGTGCAAGCCAGAACAAGGGATGACTGTGACTGCTCATGTGATCGTGCTCGCCAATGAAAAGGGCGGCACCGGCAAATCGACCACCGCCGTGCATATCGGCGTTGCGCTGGCGCTTGCCGGCAAACAGACCGCGCTGATCGATCTCGACAGCCGCCAACGCACATCTGCCCGCTATCTGGAAAACCGCTGGAACCACGCCCAGCGCCACGGCATCACCCTGCCCGGCCCGGCCGCGGTTGTGGTGGCCGATGGCGACGGCGCCGAAGCCGAACTGGCGATGCGGTTTCAGCAAGCCAACCGGCAGGATTTCATCGTGGTCGATTCGCCCGGCCGCGATACGGCGCTGGCCCGCGCCGCCATGGCCCGCGCCGACACGCTGGTGACACCAATCAACGACAGTTTCGTCGATTTCGATCTGATCGGCGAAGTGGATGGCGACACGTTCGAAGTGAAGAAGCCCAGCTTCTATGCCGAAATGGTCTGGGAAGCCCGCACCCGCCGTGCCCGTGAAGAGAGCCGCCCGATGGATTGGGTGGTGCTCAGGAATCGCCTCTCCACGCTTGATGCCCGCAACAAGCAACGGGTGGGCGCGGCGCTGGAAACCCTGTCGAAACGCATCGGTTTCCGCGTGCTGCCCGGCCTTTCGGAGCGCGTGATCTTCCGCGAATTCTTCCCGCGCGGGCTCACCCTGCTTGATCGCGCCGCGCTCACCGATTTCTCGCTCTCCCATGTTGCCGCCCGCAACGAATTGCGCGCCCTCATCGCCGGGCTGAACCTGCCCGGCGGGATCGAGATGGCCGCCTGATGGGCCTTGCCCTGATCGTCGTGCTCGGGCTCGCCTGGTGGCTGCACCAGAAGGGCCGGCTGCTGCCCAATTTGATGCTGTATGGCGGCCTTGGTGTCGCCGGCCTGCTGGCCGTTCGCTTCCTTTCCAGCGGCCGCTTTGTGCCGGCTGCGCTGGTGGCGGCGGGCGGTTGGGCGTGGTGGATGTGGAACCAGCAAGGCGGACAGGCCAACGGCGAGTTGGCGCAGGCGGCGCGGCTGCTGGGCGTTGCCGCTGATGCTCCGTCCGAAACCATCTGGCAGGCGTGGCGCCAGGCGATGACCAGCGCCCACCCCGATGCCGGCGGCACGGCCGAAGCCGCCCAGGCCCTCACCGCCGCGCGCGACCTGCTGATCATGGCGGCCGAAAAGCGCCGGGACTTGGGCGACTGAGCGCCTGATGGCCGGCCACAACTTCCATCCCAGTCTGCTGCGCGCATACGACATTCGCGGAATCGTGGGCGACACCTTGACCGAAACCGATGCCACCGCTGTTGGCCGCAGTTTTGGCACCATGCTGCGCCGCGCCGGCGGCCGTACCGTCTGCCTGGGCCGCGATGGCCGCGTGAGCAGCTGCGGCCTGGCCAACGCCGTTGCGGGCGGGTTGATGGCGGCCGGCTGCGACGTGATCGATAATGGCCTCGGCCCCTCGCCGATGTTGTATTTCAGCGTGTTCGAAATGCACGCCGATGCTGGCCTGATGGTCACCGGCAGCCACAATCCGCCCGATTGGAACGGCATCAAGATGATGCGCAGCAGCGGGCCCTTTCATGGGGCCGATATTCAGGCGCTCGGCACCATGGCAGCAGCCGGTGACTGGGAGCGCGGCGACGGTTCAGCCCGCATCGCCGATATCATGGATCGCTATGTCGAAGCGATGCTGGCCGATTTTCGCGGCGGCGCCTTCACCATCGCCTGGGATTGCGGCAACGGCGCCGCCGGCCCGGTGGTGGAACGGCTGACCCGCCTGCTGCCCGGCACCCACCATCTGCTGTTCAGCGACGTGGATGGCCGTTTTCCCAATCATCACCCCGATCCCACGGTGGAGGCCAATCTGGCCGATCTGAAACGCGTGGTGCGCGAGCAGGGCTGCGATTTCGGCGTTGCCTTTGATGGCGATGCCGATCGGATTGGCGCGGTCGATGGCCAGGGCCGCGTGGTGTGGGGCGATGAGCTGCTGGCCCTGTTGGCCGAACCGGTGCTGCGCGAATTGCCCGGCAGCACCATTATCGGCGACATCAAGGCCAGCCAGGCGTTGTTCGATCGCATCGCCGCGCTGGGTGGCGTGCCCGACATGTGGAAGAGCGGCCACAGCCTGATGAAGGCCCGGCTGCTGGAGCTGAACGCGCCGCTGGCCGGCGAGATGAGCGGCCACATCTTTTTCGCCCACCGCTGGCACGGCGTGGACGATGGCATATTGGCCGCCGTGCGCCTGATCGAGGCGGTGACGGCACTGGGCGGCTCGCTGACGGCGCTGAAAGACGCGATGCCGGCCATGATCAACACGCCGGAGTATCGCTTCCCCTGCCCCGAAACCCGCAAGTTCGCCGTGGTGGCCGAAGTACTGGCCCGCCTGAAAGCGCAGGGCGCAAGCGTGAACGAGATCGACGGCGCCCGCGTGATGCGCGCCGATGGCTGGTGGCTGCTGCGCGCGTCGAACACGCAGGATGTGCTCACCGCCCGCGTCGAAGCCAGGGATGCCGCTGCGCTGGCGCGCTTGCTGGCCGAGCTGAATGACCAGTTGGCCCTGTCCGGCGTGGCACCCGTTGCCGCCAGCCACTGACGGAGCGGGACAACACACCCCTTCCCCCGTTCCCGTCAATCCCCTAAGTCGCTGAAGCATGAGCATCTGGGCAACGTTGGCCGGCACGGCACTGGGCCTGGTGATCGGCGGCCCCTTGGGGGCGCTGGCCGGCGCGGCGGCGGGCGGCGCCGTGGATGCCATGCGGGCCCGCGCCACCAACCCGGAACGCCGCCGCGTCGCCTTCTCCATCGCCGCCATCGCACTCGCCGCCAAGATGGCCAGCGCCGATGGCAATGCCAGCGCCGCCGAATTCGCCACCTTCCAGCGCCTGTTCCATGTCGACCCTTCCGAAGCCAACAATGCCAGGCGCTTCTATGATCTGGCCAAGGGATCGATGGCGGGCTTTCAGGCCTATGCCATCCAGGCTGCCGACCTGCTCGGCCAGGGTTCAGCCACGCTGGAGGATCTGCTCGATGCGCTGTGGATGATCGCGGCGGTGGATGGCTTTCACGAGGCCGAACTGGCCTTTCTGGGCGAAGTCGCCACCATCCTGGGCTTTGATGAAGCAGCGCAAGCCCGCATCCGCCGCCGCCACCTCGCGCCGGCGGCCGATGATCCGTGGGCGGTGCTGGGTGTGGAGCCGGGCGTAGATGCCGCTGGGCTGCGCGCCGCCTATCACGCGCTGGTGAAACGCTATCACCCGGATCGCGCGCTGGCCGAAGGTGTGCCCTCCGAATTCATCCGCGTGTCGGAACTCAGGATGGCCGACATCAACGCCGCCTATGACCGGCTGACAGGACGGCGGCGATGAAACCCCTGCATCTGGCCATGATCCTCGCCATCGACGTGGTGTGGGGCTGCAACATCGTTGCCGTGAAGGAAGGCGTGATGAGCGCCGGGCCGTTCACGGCCGTTCTGCTGCGCTATGTCGTCGCCACGGCCGTGTGCCTGCCCTTCCTGCGCTGGCTGCCGGGGCGGATGGGGCTGATCCTGCTCGCCGGTTTTGTGTCCGGTGCGCTGTTCATGTCGCTGGGCGCGGTGAGCTTCGCGCTGGCCGACAATATTTCCGCGCTGTCCATCGTTGGGCAATTGGGCGTGCCGTTCAGCCTGATCCTCGCCGTGATCTTCATGAAGGAGGAAATCCGCTGGCCGCGCATCACCGCCATCGCCATCTGTTTCATGGGCGTGGTGGTGATGGGCTTTGATCCGGCGATCGCCAGTGAACGCATCGGCATCCTGCTCACGGTGGGCGCGGCCTTGAGCTGGGCGGCGGGTAACCTGTTGTTCCGAAAGCTGCAGGGCGTGTCGGTGCTGGTGATCCACGGCTGGCTCGGCATCGTTGCCATTCCGATCATGGCAACGCTGGCCTATGCGTTCGAGCCCGCCAAACTTGCCGCCGTCCCCGATCTGCCGCTCAGCACCTGGGGCTGGATCGCCTATTCGGGCATCATGTCCAGCATTGTCGGTCACGGCGGGATGACCTGGCTGTTCCAGCGTTACCCGGTCGCTGTCGTCTCGCCGCTCACCCTGCCGACGCCGCTGATCTCGGTCGCCATCGCGGTGGCGGTGTATGACACGCCGATCACCGGCCAGATGATGGTTGGCGGGCTCTTGACGCTGGTCGGCGTCGCCATCATCACCATCCGCACCGCGCAGCGGCGTGACAGCGACATGCCGGTGGAGCCAACATGATTCAGCGCGCCAGCCCCAATTTCAACGACCGGCAACTGCCCATCGGCATCCTCGTGCTGCACTACACCGGCATGCAAAGCGGCGCCGAAGCCATCGACTGGCTGGCCAACCCGCAGTCCGGCGTTTCCGCCCATTATGTCGTCGCCGAAGACGGCCAGGTGCTGCAAATGGTGGATGAAACCAAGCGCGCCTGGCACGCCGGTCGCAGTTGGTGGCGGGGCGTGACGGACGTGAACAGCGCCAGCATCGGCATCGAGATCGTCAACCCCGGCCACGAGTTCGGCTATGTCCCCTTCCCCACCCCGCAGATGGACGCCGTGCACGCACTGGTGGCCGAAATCTGCGCCCGCCACGGCATCCTGCCCGCCAATGTGGTGGGCCACAGCGACATCGCCCCCACCCGCAAGGAAGACCCTGGCGAGCTGTTCGACTGGCCCCGCCTCGCCCGCGCCGGCCTTGCTGCCGCGCCAAAGCCCTGCATGGACCCGAACTGGGCTGACATGGGCTTCATGGCCGCGCTGGGCCGCTATGGCTATGACGTGTTTGCGCCGCTTGAGGCCGTCATCGCCTTCCAGCGCCACCACCGCCCGACAAAGTTTGACGGCGCGATCGATGCGGAAACACGCACGATCCTGCGCGGGCTTCTGCTGGCGGAAGGGCTGTAAAAAAGCGGCCAGTGCCCGAGGGAGCACCGGCCGTGAGAGTTCCGCCGATGGTCCAACAGGGGGAAGGCCACCGTATTTGCGGGCGCTGGCAGGGCTGCCAGCCAGCGGGCCGGTGAAATTAGCGGGCCGGCCCGATGCGCAAACTATGCCGCCAACATACCAACATTGCAAGTCTGTAATGTTGGCCTGCGCCGATTTTCACACTGCGCCAGGCTTGCGCGCGCCCAACGGCAGATCATGGCCGCCGAAATCGAGGGTCGATTTGGAGATCACGCTGCCCAGCGCATCGACAATCAGGCGCAGGCGGCGCTTGTCGGTGGCGAAGGTCAACCGAAACGTGCCGAAATCCTCGTCCACGCCGGCTTCCACCCACGAGGTGATCAGGCGCCCGGCCAGCATCGGCTGCACCTGTTCGGGGTTTAGTTTCAACCCCTCGGCGATGGTTTCCGCCGAGACGGTGAAACTCTCACCACTGCCTTCGATTTCGATCATGCCGCTGCCTGTGGCGCGAATCGCCGCGTCATGGCAATGGCAAAGCGCGATCACGTCGTTGGGCGACCGCGTCAGGTGCAAACCTGCCGAGGAAAGTCCGGGCTCCACGGAACGCGGTGCCGGGTAACGCCCGGCGGTTCGAGTCCCAGAGAAATTTGGGCAACTCGGATCAGGGACAGTGCCACAGAGAAGAGACCGCCGATGGCTCTGGCAACAGAGGACAGGCAAGGGTGAAACGGTGCGGCAAGAGCGCACCGCGCGATGGGCAACCAAAGCGGCACGGCAAACCCCACCGGGAGCAAGACCGAATAGGGATGGCGCGCATGTTTCGGCATGCAGGGCAGGAACCGGCCCAGTCATCCGGGTTGGTTGCTGGAGGCGGCGGGTAACCGCCGTCCGAGAGGAATGGTCGCCCAGGGGTGAAAGCCCTGGACAGAACCCGGCTTACAGGCGGCGTGATCGCATCGCAGCCCAACCCGTCACCCGCTCCGCAGCAACGCCACCCCCGCGTCGCGCTCGAACAGATACAGCAGCACCCGCGCCGCTTGCCCCCGCGCGCCATCCAACCCGCCATCGCGATCCAGCAGCAACCGCCCATCGTCGCGCGCCATGGTGACAAACTTCTGCACGCGTTCGGGATCGGCAAAGCGAAACGCCTCCTCCCCCGATTGGCGCGTGCCCAGAATTTCGCCGGCGCCGCGCAGGCGCAGATCCTCCTCGGCAATCCGGAATCCATCGTTGGTTTCGCGCATCAGCTTCAGCCGGCTGCGTGCGGTCTCCGACAGTTCCTCCCCGCGCAGCAACATGCAGACGCTCTGCCCGCTCCCCCGCCCGACTCGCCCGCGCAGTTGGTGCAGCTGGGCCAGACCGAAGCGTTCGGCCGCCTCGATGATCATCAGCGTGGCATTGGGCACATCCACCCCCACCTCGATCACAGTTGTCGCCACCAGCACGGCCAGCCGCCCGGCGGCGAAATCGGCCATCACCGCATCCTTGTCTGGCCCCTTCATCTTGCCGTGGACAAGGCCGACCTTGCCCTCCCCCAGCCGCCCTTTCAGGAACGCCGCGCGGGTGGTCGCTGCAGCTTCGTCCGCATCCTCGGTGCCATCGACCAGCGGGCACACCCAATAGGCCTGCCCACCGGCTTCGACATGGCGGGCGAGGCCGGCCGCCACATCCTCGAAGCGGGCGGTCACCCGCGTTTCGATGGGCTGGCGACCGGGCGGGCGCTCGTCGATCTGGCTCTGATCCATTTCGCCAAAGCGGGTGAGCGCGAGGCTGCGCGGAATCGGCGTCGCGGTCATCGCCAGCACGTGCGGCGGCACCCGGCCCTTGTTGGCCAGCATCAACCGCTGGGCAACGCCAAAGCGATGCTGTTCATCCACCACCACCAGGCCCAGATCATCATAGGCGACCGCTTCCTGGAAGATGGCGTGGGTCCCAACCAGTATATCGATCCGGCCCTCTGCCAGATCAGCCAGCAACGCCTCGCGCGCCTTGCCCTTGTCGCGGCCGGTGAGCAGTTCGATCCTCACCGGCAGACCAGCGGCGACCTTGGTCAATGTCGCATGATGCTGTCGGGCGAGGATTTCGGTGGGCGCCAGCAAGGCCGCCTGCGTTCCCGCCTCCACCGCCGTGAGCATGGCGATCAGGCCGACCATCGTCTTGCCCGAACCCACGTCGCCCTGCAGCAAGCGCAGCATCGGTTGCGCCTGCGCCATGTCGCCGGTGATTTCGCCGATCACGCGATTTTGCGCATTGGTCAGTTGCCACGGCAGGCTGGCGATCAACGGCTGCACCAGCCGGCCATTGCCCGCCAATGCCCGCCCGCGCCGCGCCCGCGTATCGGCCCGCACCAGCAGCAGTGCCAACTGATTGGCCAGCAATTCGTCGTAGGCCAGCCGGTCGCGCCCCCCTTCCATGCGGTGCCCGGCGTGGAGCGATTCGGTGAACGATGCCCAACCGTAGCGTTCGATGACACTCGGCTCGATCCACTCCGCCAAAGCCGGAACGCGCGTCAGCGCCTCGCCCACCAACTGCCCCATGCGGCGGTTGGTGACGCCTTCGGTCAGCGGATAGACCGGCTCGCGCAAACCGGGCGGTGCAGCGCTGTCCATCGCCAGCACTTCCGGATGGGCGATCTGCAGTTTCTGGCCGTACCGATCCAGCTTGCCGATCACCCGCTTTTCCACGCCGATCGGCAGCTTGGTCTGCGCCCAATTCGCCGTCTGGCCAAAGAAGGTGAGATCAACCCATTGGCCGCCACGATCCACCGCCGCCACGCGCAACGGGCTGCGCGGGCCGCCGCGCTCGTGGCGGGCCGGCGTCAGCGGCACCACCACCGGGCGGCCGACCAGGCTTTCGTCCAGCGTGTCCACCGCCAGCCGGTCGATCACCATCGTCGGCAGATGGAACGCCAGGTCGAGCGCCCGCGTGATCTTCAGTCGCGCCAATTGCCGCACCTGCGCCGAACCGACGCCCTTCAGCGCGGCCACTTCGGCGAACAGGGGGTTGAGGATGGCAGGGCGCATGATATGGCACCGTTGATAGCACCGCGCTGGCCGTTTGAAACGCCTGCGCGGCATTTGTGTTTGAAGGGCCGTCAGATGAACGACAACCAGATCGATCCGTGGGACTTGCGCATCCGCAAGGCCAAGTATCGCGGCTCGCATCGCGGGACCAAGGAATCCGATCTGGTGGTCGGCGGTTTCTTCGACCGCTACCACGCCAGTTGGACCGAAGCCGATCTGGCCTGGTTCGAGATCCTGCTGGAAGAGCAGGATGTCGATATCCTGGCCTGGGCCTTCGGCACCGCCGCCGTTCCGCCCCGGCTGGAGGGCGCGCAAATGCAGTTGCTGAAGAAGCTCGATTTTGTCGAAGTGACGAAATGATCGATCTGCCGCGCTTCGTCGAAGCCGCGCGGCCGGTGACGCTGGCGCGCTGTGCCGGCGGTTATCTGCCATGGCTGATGGCCGACGTGGCGCGCGCCGCCAAGGGCCGGGCCTGGTTCATTGCGGCTGATGAAGCGCAGGCCCGCAGCGTTGCGGAAGCCGCCGCCTATTTCGCACCCGAAATCGCCATCACCATGCTGCCGGCCTGGGATTGCCTGCCCTATGACCGCGCCTCACCATCGCTGAAGGCCGCCGCCGAACGCGTCGCGGCGCTGGCGGCACTGGCAGAACCACAGCGTGGTGCCGAACTCGTCGTCACAACCGTCAACGCCATCAGCCAGCGCTGCCTGCCCCCCGCCCGCATCGCCAGCCTGTCGGCCCGGCTGAAGCCCGGCAGCCGCATCGATCGCAACAGCCTGGCGCTGAAACTGGCGGCCAACGGCTTCGTGCGCGTCGATACGGTGGTCGAACCCGGCGAATATGCCCTGCGCGGCGGCCTGGTAGACGTGATGCCATCCGGCGAGGAGTTCGCGCTGCGGCTCGATTTCTTCGGCGACGAGATTGAATCCATTCGCCGTTTCGATCCCGCCACCCAGCGCAGCTTGGGCCCGGCGGACGGCTTTGACCTGCTGCCGGTCTCCGAAGTGCTGCTCGATGCCGACCGCATCCGCGCCATCCGTTCGGGCTGGCTGGAAAAATTCGGCGCCACCGCCACCGGCGATCCGCTCTACGAAGCCGTCAGCGACGGGCGCCGCCTGGCCGGCATGGAACATTGGCTGCCGCTGTTCGAGCCCGATCTCGTCACCCTGTTCGACTGGCTGGCGGCTGACGACGTGGTGGTTCGCGACGCCGGGGCCGACAAGGCCGCGGCTGACCGTTTCGACGCCATCAGCGATTATCACGAAAACCGCGTTGCCGCGTTGAGCCAGAAAAAGGGCAGCTACCGCCCGCTGGCGCCCGCCGCGCTCTACCTGTCGCGCGAGGAGTGGGCCGAGCGGCTCATCGCCCACGCCGTCCACGGCACAAGCTCGCACAGCGTTGCGCCCGGCACTTTGTTCGCCATCGATTGCGACGCCGTCCCGGCCCGCGATTTTGCCCCGGAACGCGTTGGCCAGGCCAATGGCGGCCCGCCGGTCTACACCGCCATCAAGGCGCACATCGAGGATCGCCGCGCTGCCGGTGACCGGGTCATCCTCGCCAGCTATTCGAACGGCGCCCGTGAACGCCTGCGCGGCCTGCTCGTCGATGAAGGCGTCGAGCGCCTCGTCACCGCCGATCACTGGCAGGAAGCCCAAGGTTTAGCCGCATCCGGCCAGATCGTGCTTACCGTACTGCCGCTCGATCACGGCTTCACCAAGATTGACCCGCGCGGGCCGCTGACCCTGCTCACCGAACAGGACATGCTGGGCGACCGGCTCGTCCGCAAGGCCCGCTCAGCGCGCAAGGCCGATGCCTTTCTCGCAGAACTGGCGATGCTCACGCCGGGCGATCTGATCGTCCACCGCGATCACGGCATCGGCCGGTACGACGGGCTGATGGCCATCGCCATCGGCGGCAAACCGCATGATTGCGTGGCGCTCAGCTACGACGGCGGCGACAAGCTGTATGTGCCGGTCGAGAATATCGACGTCCTCACCCGTTACGGCAGCGATTCCGAAGGTGTCGGCCTCGACAGATTGGGCGGCGTCGCCTGGAGCACGCGCAAGGCGCGGATGAAGAACCGCATCCGCGAGATTGCCGGCGAGCTGCTGGCCACCGCGGCCGCACGCGCGCTGCGCGAAGGCGAACCGGTGCAGATCGACAGCCACGGCATGGCGGCCTTCGTTGACCGCTTCCCCTATGCCGAAACCGATGATCAGCTGAAAGCCATTGCCGACGTGGTCGAGGATCTCACCTCCGGCCGCCCGATGGACCGGCTGGTGTGCGGCGATGTCGGCTTCGGCAAGACGGAAGTCGCCCTGCGCGCGGCCTATGCTGCCGCCATGTCCGGGATGCAGGTGGCGGTGGTGTGCCCCACCACCCTGCTGGCGCGGCAACATAACCAGAGCTTCCGCGAACGCTTCACCGGCCTTCCACTTGAAGTACGGCACCTGTCGCGGCTGGTGAATGCCGCCGACGCCAAATCCTGTCGCGAAGGTCTGGCCGACGGAACAGTGGATATCGTCATCGGCACGCACGCCGTGCTGGCCAAATCAATCGAATTCAAACGGCTGGGACTGGTTGTTGTCGACGAAGAGCAGCGCTTTGGCGTCGTCCACAAGGAACGGCTGAAGGCGCTCAAGGCCGATGTGCACATGCTCACCCTCACCGCCACGCCAATCCCGCGCACGCTGCAGATGGCGCTGACCGGCCTGCGCGAAATGTCGATCATCGCCACCCCGCCGGTCGATCGCCTCGCGGTGCGCACCTATGTGAGCCCGTTTGATGAAGTGGTGATCCGCGAGGCGCTGCTGCGCGAACATTATCGCGGCGGGCAGAGCTTCTTCGTGGTGCCACGCATCGCCGATCTGGCCGATATCGAAGAATTCCTGCGCGAACAGGTGCCGGAGGTGAAGCCGATCACCGCCCACGGCCAGATGGCGCCATCGGAAGTGGAAGAGCGGATGAGCGCCTTCTACGACAAGCGCTATGACGTGTTGCTCTCCACCACCATTATCGAAAGCGGCCTCGACATCCCGTCGGCCAACACGCTGATCGTGCACCGTGCCGATCGGTTCGGCCTCGCCCAGCTCTACCAGATCCGCGGCCGCGTGGGGCGCGGCAAGACCCGCGCCTATGCCTATCTCACCACCGCCGCCGGGCAGAGCATCACCGAAGGCGCCGAAAAGCGGCTGCAGGTGCTGTCACAGCTCGATACGCTGGGCGCCGGCTTCCAACTGGCCAGCCACGATCTCGATCAGCGCGGCGCCGGCAATCTGCTGGGCGACGAACAATCCGGCCATATCAAGGAGATCGGCTTCGAACTTTACCAGTCGATGCTGGAAGAGGCGATCCTGGAAGCTCGCGCCGAAGCCGCCGGCATGAAGCCGCCCGCCGAAGCCTTCAGCCCGCAGATCACCGCCGAAGTGCCGATCCTGATCCCTGATCATTATGTGCCCGACTTGAACGTGCGCATGGCGCTCTACCGCCGCCTCAACGAGATCGACAGCCGCGCCGGCATCGACAGCCTCGCCGCCGAAATCATCGACCGCTTCGGCAAATTGCCCTCCGAAGTCGAAAACCTGCTGTCCGTCATCGAGATCAAGCAGGCCTGCATCACCGCCGGCATCGCCAAGCTGGAAGCCGGCCGCAAGGGCGGCCTCGTCACCTTCCGCGACGACCGCTTTGCCAACCCCGATGCACTGATGGATTATATCGCCCGCCTTGGCGAACGGGCAAAAGTGCGGCCGGATCAGAAACTCTTCATCGCCGCCGAGTGGGGCGACGACCGCACACGGCTGAAGGGCGCACTGGCCATCGCATCGGCCCTGAGCAAGCTCGCCGCCGGCGCCAAGCTGAAGCCCGTCGCCAAACCGACGGCCAAGCCATTGCCGCCGCCGAAAGCGCCGATGCGGCCGGCGGTGTTCAAGTCGAAGTTCGGCAAAAGATAGGAAGAAGTGGCCGCCGGCGGGCAGGGACTCGTCCCTGCCCCCGTTCGATTTTGGGTGCGCCCGAAGGCCACGAACCGATCTGGCGCCGCAGGCAATTGTGCATTTGCCAAGCCGGTAAGGCCCGCTTGTGTTGAGCAATTTGCAATTGCTGCCTTCGGCAGTGCGACCAACCAGTGAAATAGAGTGCTGCACCAATCGAACGGGTGCAGGGGCCTCGCCCCTGCCCGCCGGAGGCCTCTCTACCTTACGCCACGCTGCTCTTGGATTTGCGGCGGTTGCAGAACGCCGTCAACGCCGTCTGGTCGAGCGGCGGGGCGACGCAATAGCCTTGCACCCACTGGCAGCCAGCAGCGCGGGCGGCGGCGAGTTGCACGTCGTCCTCGATGCCTTCGGCCACCACGGTGAGGCCGAGGCGGCGGGCAGTGGCGATCATGCCTTCCACCACGATGCGTTCGCGTTCGTTCCCCGTCAGGCCTTGCGCAAAGCTGCGATCAAGCTTGATCGTGTCCACCGGCAGGCGGGCGAGGCGGGCGAGGCTGGAATAGCCGGCACCGAAATCATCCAGCGCGATGCCCACCCCGTCGCGGCGCAGCAGAGAGAGGGTGGCGGCGGCGGCGTCGAGATCGTTGATGATGGCTTCTTCCGTCACCTCGATCACCAGACGGCGCGGCGACAGACCCGAGGAGGCAAGATCCTTCGCCAGCGAATCGATGAATTCCGGATCGGCCAGATCGGCGGCCGTCACGTTCAGCGAAATCTTCAGATTGGCCAGCGCCCCGGTCCAGGCTGCGGCGGTGGCAATGGCACGCGAACGTATGTGACGACCAACGGCCAGCGCCAGTTCGGCCGATGCCGCTGTTTCCAGCAGGGTCACGGCCGAAAGCCGGCCATGCAGCGGGTGATCCCAGCGCGACAGCGCCTCCACCCCGCCCACCACGCCATCAGACAGGCTGGCTTGCGGCTGGAACAATATGGTGATGCCGCCATCCTTCAGGGCGCCGAACAGATCGGATTCCAGATCGGCGCGCCGGGCCAACGCCTCACGGTCGCTTTCCTGGTGGAAGCGGGCGACGGCGCCGGGTTCACGCCCGCGGGCATCGGAAAGGGCGATGGAGGCTTCGCGCAGCAGGGCGGTGGCCACGCTGGCCGGATCGCCATCCATGCTGCCATCATCCCAGGCGATGCCGGCGCGACCCGAAACATGGATCAGGCGATCATCGATGGCAAAGGGCCGTTCAAAGCCGCGCAGCATCTGGCGGGCCAGTCGCTCCAATTTGTCGGCAGCACCGGCACCCGAGATGCCGATCGCGTATTCCGCTGCGGTCAGGCGGGACAGCAGGCGCAATTCACCGCTGGGCGTACGGGAATCGGCAATCGGCCCCAGTCGTCGCGCGATTACCGCGAGCAGACGGTCGGCGACATCGCGGCCATAGATGGTGTTGATCTGGGCAAAGCGGCCGACCCCAATGACAATCACCCCGCACGGGATTTGCGCGGCCCGCTGTTCGGCCAGCCAGTTTTGCAGGCGTTCGGCGCTGGCCAGGCCCGTCAACCGGTCTACCTCGCCGGAATCCGGCGGCAAGGGCGCAGCGGCGGCGGCGGCCAGGCGATCGGCATGGCGACCGGCCAGGTGCAGCGCCGTTGAAAAACTGTCGGACCCGAAGGGCGATACCATAACCGATGTCGCGCCGGCATCGCGGGCGGCGCCAGCGGCATCGGCATCATTGCGGGAGAGCAGCACCAGCATGGCACCGCGCCGGCCTTCCACCGCCGGGCCCAACGCCTGCGCCACGGCCAGACCTGCCGCCAATGCGCCGCGTGCATCAACCACCACCACCCGCACCGGTTCGGCGGCAAAGCGGCCGGCGGCCAGTTCAGGGCGGCGTTCCACCCGCGGGGCCTGGCCAGCAGACGCAACAAGAGCCGCCACGTCATCCGCGTAGCGGGGTGATACGATTAAAACCGGCTCGGCGTTCATTGCGCCCATGACGTCCAGAACCTGCCCCTGCTGTACGCTCTACACTGCATGCTTTGATGACGTCCTACTCTTTGCCTGTCCAGCCCGACAATCAAGCGGCCGAAGCGTTAATGCGAAAAGCGCTTGCCAACCGATGCAGCCGTGCCACAGGCTCGGCTCATGTTTGGCGAAGGCAACAGCCCGGTACGTGCACCGGAACGGCCGCTGGTCGATCCGTTCGGCCGCGCCATTACTTATCTGCGTGTCTCGGTCACCGATCGCTGCGATTTCCGCTGTGTCTATTGCATGGCCGAAGACATGACCTTCCTGCCCAAGAACGAAGTGTTGAGCCTGGAGGAGATCGACCGCATCGCCAGCGCCTTCATCCGGCGTGGCACTCGCAAACTGCGGCTGACCGGCGGCGAGCCATTGGTGCGGCGTGGCATCATCGATCTGGTAAACAGCCTAGGCCGCCACCTGAAGACAGGCGCACTCGAAGAACTCACCCTCACCAGCAACGGCAGCCAGATGGCGCGCCATGCCGAGGCGCTGTTTGCCGCTGGGGTACGCCGCGTCAACATCAGCCTCGACACGCTGGACGCTGAAAAATTCGCCCGCATCACCCGCTGGGGCCGCCTGCCCCAGGTGCTTGATGGCATCGCGGCTGCGAAGGCCGCCGGGCTGAAGGTCAAACTCAACACCGTGGCGCTGGCCCATGAAAATGCCGACGAGATCGAAGCACTGATGCAATTCGCCGCCGCCGGTGGCCATGATCTGACGCTGATCGAAACCATGCCGCTCGGCGAGATCGGCGAGGACCGGGTGGACCAGTATCTGCCGCTGTCGCGCGTGCGCAGCAATCTGGCGCAGCACTACACGCTCACCGATCTGCCGCACCGCACCGGTGGCCCGGCGCGCTATGTCCATGTTGAGGAGCTTGGCCTGCAACTGGGCTTCATCACGCCGCTCACGCACAACTTCTGCGAAAGCTGCAACCGCGTGCGGCTGACGGCCACCGGGCAGCTGTTCATGTGCCTGGGCCAGGATGACCAGGCCGATCTGAAAACCGTGATCCGCCGGACTGAAACGGACGACGCCGCCATCGACGCGGCGCTTGATGAAGCCATCAGCCGCAAGCCCAAGGGCCATGATTTCGTGATCGACCGGCGCGGCGCGCGGCCCGCCGTGGCCCGCCACATGAGCCTGACCGGCGGCTGAGGACGACCAGACAATGAAGCTCGCGCTTATCGTTTCCGACAGTCATGTCGCTCGCGCAGCCGGCGACGCGCTGCGGGCAAAGTACGACTTCGTCCCAGTGCGAGAGGCCGATGTGGTGGTGGCGCTGGGCGGCGATGGCCATCTTCTGCACTGCCTGCACGAAGCCATGACGCTGAAGGCGCCCAAGCCGATGTTCGGCATGAACCGCGGCACGGTCGGTTTCCTGATGAACGATTTCAAGGCGACGAAACTGGAAGACCGGGTGGCCGCCGCCAAGCCGTTCGTTCTCCACCCGCTGCAGATGACCGCTACGACGACGTCGGGCGAAACCGTCACCCACCCGGCAATCAACGAGGTGTCGCTGCTGCGCGAAACCCGCCAGACCGCCAAGATCGGCATCATCATCGACGGCAAGACGCGGATGGAAGAATTGATCTGTGATGGCGTGCTGGTGGCGACTCCTGCCGGCTCCACCGCCTACAATCTGTCTGCAAATGGCCCGATCCTGCCATTGGAAGCCGATCTCCTCGCCCTCACCCCGATCTCCCCGTTCCGGCCCCGGCGCTGGCGCGGCGCGCTGCTGCCTTCGGCCAGCGTGATCGAATTCGAGGTGCGCGAAGCCGCCAAGCGCTCGGTGTCGGCCGTTGCCGATCAGATGGAAGTGCGCGACGTTGCCCATGTGAAGGTGGCGATCGACCGCAGCATCAGCCTGACCCTTTTGTTCGACCCCGAATACGCGCTGGACGACCGCATCAGCCTGGAACAGTTCGCGTCCTGATTTTTTGCCTTGGCAATCCCTTCTCCCCTCGCTAAGGGAGCGCTCCCACGCTGTTCCTCGGTAGCTCAGCGGTAGAGCATTCGACTGTTAATCGAATGGTCGTAGGTTCGATCCCTACCCGGGGAGCCAGCGTGGGAAGTTACTGGCTTGATGCTGCGCTGATGCATTTCAGACGCCCCCGCCAGTCCCGCAAAAAGCCCCACAAAATCTCGGCTGGCTGGTCTGCGGCCATATAGCCGGCGGTCCGCCTCTCGCCTTCATCACAGCCATTCAGCTGCTCGGTGCGCGCTCCCAAGAGCGGTCGTCCGTTCACACCCCCGGAAGGACCGATGAAGGACGGGAAATGGCGAGTTGGCTCCCGCTCCTCGCGGGGGCGCAGAATGTCCGTCCATGCCAGCAACGGATATCCATGCGCTTGCTCGAGCGACGTCATGGAGAGGCCAGTTTAAGCGGGGTCCAGTCCGGGAGGTCTCGGCGATGCGACGGTTGCCTGCTTTGCGTTCAATGTCGCCTCGATTGCCTCCAGCACGAAGCAGACATGGCGCAACAATCTGAAATACCAATAAATTGATGCCCATTGTCGACGTCGACAAAATTGAGGAGCGCACGTTAAATGAGACCTGAGCCTAGTAAGGTCTCTCAAATAAGCAGCGAACCCTGAAAGAACTTGATTCCCGCTTGTCCGCTTGAGAGCCAATTTTTAAAAAATGAATATAGGCACCGATGTCTATATTGATGTCTGTAAATTCAAAATCATTATTTTCTTTGGGAACTCTTACAATCCACATATTGGAGGAAAATTTAATGGAGCCACGACTAACGGCTGCATAAATATCAGTTGCTTTGGAAACACCACCAAGAGCAGGCGGGGCAACCTCAATAGACAAGGCCACATCATAACCCGGACGCGCACGCAGCCTAACCTGGCCGGAATAAGACGGAGTACGCGATGACAGACTAAGTCCTGATGACAGCGAAATAGCACCGTTAGGGCTTATCAGTGCCCACCCGGATTCAAGGCCCGGTTGGTATCTGAGCAAGCCAAGGTCTAGATCGCGTGTCGTTAAGACCGTTGATTTTTCACAAGACGCATGAGCTGGAGTTGCGAGAAGCGCGAAGCTTCCCAGAAGCAAAGCGGTGGTAAGTCGCTTGAGACTATTCATGCTCAGATGACCAATCTGCATATGATATTATAATTTCCAGTCCTGTAACTGAAGTGCTGTCTTTTGAAACGGTAATTTTTTTCTTCGCACGGAACTCCTTCCTGCTTTTCGACAAGCGATCTGTAGAGGCAATCACAGTCCAGTTTCCGGCTAGCAAATCTTCGATGCTGAATGACCCGTCTGACAAGGCCTTGCCGCTCCGGATCAGATCCCCAGCAGCATTTAGAACCTCCACCTTCGCCAGTGGCACGGGCCGCTTTTCGCCATTCTTGCCCTCAAAAAGGACCGTGCCATCCAAAGAAATGGCATCCACCACCGGAACATCCAGTTTGAAAATTCGGCCAGGCCGGGGGGTCACGATCACATTGTTGAAAAGCGTGGTCTGAAACTCGTCCTTGAGGCGTTCGCCGCCAATGTTGAAAACAGACCCGTTTCCAGGCTCCAGATCCCAAATGAGCAGGTCACGAGAGGGATCCATGCCACCCCGCATTTGCACGCCGTTCACGCCGATCTCGAGACCGAGAACCGCTTCCTCGCCAACGCCAAACTTGCCGTCATGATTGCTATCGCGAAATGGTCGGATCATGATGCCGCCAAGCCTCGAACGCTGCCGGCTGCTCATATTCACGCCAACACCGCGATGGGCGCCGAACGAAAAGCCCATCTGCGCCGCCACTTCGCCGCGACCTTGTGCGTATGATCCAGAAACACCAAGGGTCAATTTTCGTTTAATCTCCAATTGGGCGGACCCGGAAAAACCAACGCCCCTGTTGAAATTATAACTCGCTCCCAAGGAATAGATCTCGCGTTCCGTGCGCCTGTAAAAACCGCTCAGGTTGAGCAGGTTGGACTTTATCCCGCCATCTATGGTCGCACCATATTCGCCACGGATTTGGAAGTTCCCCTGATCATATGAGGTGATGGCGCGATACCTGCCGCCCACTTTGCTCCATGCCCCGGCACCCAGACGGGAACGGTTCAGTGCGATCTCATGACTAATGGGTAGTGACCAAAGGCCATGCGAATAAAATATGCTCACCATGTCGTTGGTGAACCCGCTTTTTCGCACCGAGCGCTCAGCGAAGATCGCGGCGCTCCCGGCGTCGATCAGGCCAAAGCCCACAGGAACGCTCGTCGATAGCGAATATCGATCCTTGATGGCTGTGGGTCCAAATCCTGTAGCGTTCGACCCAAACTGCTTGTTCGCTTTCTCTATGCCCAATGTCACCCCTCGCCCGACAAATGGAATAGATGCCGAACCATAGAACGCCAAGCCGCCAAGTGGGTGTTGGTTCACGATACCCAGCGTCGCAGGGATGTTTCCGATCTGTATGCGTGATTCCAATGCCCGATAGCTCTGGGTCCCGATCGGATCAGCATCGTTTCCCGGAAGCTGGCAAGGTGACACTCGCGATGCCTGGACGCTCAAGGTGAGAAACCTGGTCACTCCCCAGTCACCGCGCAGGGCGTAGTTTACACCATCCGTTCCACAGGCTGCGGCAGGGTCAAGGCCCAATAGCGTTTTGCCGGGCTGCAAGACCGTACCCCATCCGTAGACCTTGCCAGGTGGCAGCAAACCCGCTGAGACGCTTTGACTAAAGTCCCTTTCCTCCACCAAACCATTTGGCCCATAGAGGACAACCTTGATCGCATTCGATCCATAGACGATATTCACATCTCGAAACAGGAACCGTCCATCATCTCCGATCCGTTGATAATCGCGCAATTGGCCCGCGACATATAACTCGGCGGTCCACCCGGGCAGCGCATTTCCGTCAACCGACGTTTTGTTGAAACTGTCCGTAAGCGTCACAGGGGCAGCCTCCACCCGCATCCCAACGCCGCGTCCCAAGCTGCCAACCATCGGCGCCGCCTGACCCTGCACATCGCCAGCCATCACGGAATATAGTCCGCCAATGCCGAACATGTCGCCACCCGGATCCATGCGGCCAGCAATCCATCGTCCACTTTTCAATCCGCGCTCATCTCCGTTCAAAAGGATGTGATTTGTCAAAAAAGCCAATTCGGATGAAGCATCGATATTGTAAGATGTGTTCGCCCGTTTGGACGCGAAATCGTAGCTATTGTTAAAAATAATGTCGGCTTGAATGCCCGAAAAAAGCGCGTAATCGAATTTGACCGGCAGGGCGCCGCGCCCATTCACTTGCGGGTATTGGTTGCCAATTTTCGTCCGTGCGTTTTCCCGCATAACACGAAAGTCTCGGTTCAACGGCCGGTCACTCGAAACTGAGATGTAGCCCTCGCTGGGTCGACCAGAAATTATAAATTTGAAAAACCGATTGAGAATCGTCTGATTCAAGAAAACCTGTTCGTCAACAATGCTGACTGCGTCACCATAGGTTTCGGCCAAATCACCCATTTTTATGATACGTGCGTTCGTATCGATAACCACGTCTTCGGCGCCATTGGCGATTTTGATGCTGATCAAATTCTCTTTACGGAAAAATATGCCCTCACCAAAATCTGTGATCGCCGCGATCGGAAGCCATATCTGCCCCTCGCCTCCGATCAGAACTTCCTGAAAATCCGGCAGGACAGCGCCATTGACACGCAGTTCCACAACACTTGCCCGCGGTTTGGCAATGGGCTCGACATCAGTTGCCTTCAGCATGGTGGACGAAGAAAATGCCAGCAGGGCGATCAAAAGATGCGTTGCAAATTGACGCGGCAGAAAGGGGCGGAGCCGAGCGTTGGCGGCCAGAACGCACCGCGTGATCCCCCTGACTGCGCCGGAGGCACGCTGGATTTTAGCCATCCTCGGTACGAACCATCCGCCTGAACCGGCTGATCAGGCGCCACATACGTTGGCGTAGGGCTCGCCCTGTGCAGGGAAATGGTCCCAAACCCTGAGGCAGTATTTTCCAGCTTTTCCCTGCGGGAAACGCTCGCGCGGCATTCCCACCTTGGCTTCGGCTCCAGCCTGGCCAAGGTGCAAGCGCCCGCGGCTCAGTTCCGCGCCCGTTTCAGCATCGACCACTTGAACCGTGCCGATGAAGCTTCGGTCACGATGCTGCTTGACGGCCGTAAAATAGCCCAGCGAATCCGGATCATCAGGCGTCAGCGTCAGCGGGCGCAGATCCACACGTGGCGCCTCAATCCTGTGCCGGACATACACCGTGACAGGAAGCACGGGAACGATCGGCACTCTAACTGTGATCAACGGATCTGTCGTTTTATTATCACTGTTGGCCAAAGTGTTTATCGCGTTGCGTTGCAGTTCTGCGCGAACCGAAAATTGATAGGCATACTCACCTGGCGCAAGTTCAGGCGTTGGTCGTGCCGCAACGCGGAATGCTTGGGATCGGTGCGCAGGTGCAACCGAACGTGCCGGGGCCCAGCGGAGAACGGCTTCGGCTGAATTGATGATCCCTGCGCCTTCCGTTTTCGGAGAGACCGAAAATTCCACTGGATCATCACTGCCATTGACCAGATCGATCTGTCCCGATCGCGCATTGGCGTCGATCACAATGATATTGTCAGAAATGGAAACAGTGATCCTGCCCGCGTCTTGCGCGTTGGCCGATGGCGCAGACAGAACTGCAAAAGCCACTGTCGTTGCCAGGCAGCTGATCCTCGGAATGTGCATAAATGTCCTTTGGCGCCGATGGGTCGATGGGGTTAAGCATTGCAGCGTTCCGGGATGACACGGTCGCTGCGCTGTATCGGCTGTCGTTAGGGCGTTCGATTTTGCAGGGGCGTCAAAGGTGTCGGCCACTATGAACGGAGGGACCGATCTGCAGTGGTGCCTATCGTTGCCCGATCAATATGGGCTTCAGCGCAAGTTGCAGGCCAACCAACGCGGCAGCACAGGGGAACTAGCCGCCTGTTCCTTCATGCCCAAACGGGCCGCATTACCAGCGCACCATCGCTGAACAGATGAGGGATGCTGGCGGACTGTTTTGCCCAATCAAGATGTGGGGAGCACCCAAGGCGCTCCCCACACAAGAACTGTTATGGCGTCGTTGTGTTGGTGGTGGTCTCTGTGTCGTTCGCAGACACTTGCGCCGCGTCTAGAGTGGCGTAGCCACCGTAGTTTCCGGTCACAATCGTTTGAGGAACCGTGAGAACACCGACAACGCGGAACGAGCCGGTGCCAGTTCCGTTAATGACGACGCCAGTGCCTGCAAGGCTAAGGTTCGCAGTCATGGTTGCCAAGGTGGCAGGAGTGGACAAGTTGTTGTGGGCCGAAGGACCAAAGGGCAGGTTGGTTGCACCTGCAATCGCGGTTTGGATCGTCTTTGACAGATTGTTCGACCCGGAAACAGTGCAAGTCGCTGCAGTCGGAGCCGTGTAGCCTGCTGCCAAGCCAGCACCGGTGGTGTTACCACCAGGGGTTGCCGTTGTCACACCGGTCGAATTGTTGGCGCTGACAGTGAGCGTAATGGTCGTTGTGCCGCCAGTGGTCCGGGTGGGGATGCGCCAGACGCCGAAATTGACCGAGTCACAGGTCATCGACAGCACCGGGCTAAGGCCCGCAAGGGCGTCGACCGAAGCGATCACGCTATCCGCAGTTTGGGCTTGCGCCGGCACAGCCGCCAATGTCGTTGCTGCCAGCACGGCAGCCATTAGCGGAAGATTTGACTTAACACGCATAGGAATGTCTTCCCTTTTTGGGATCTGCTTCACTCATTTGAACAGATCTGATATTTAATGAATGATAAATGATCATATTGTCAAGTTTTTTTCGCCATATGTGTGTCGGCAGGAGTGTCGTGGCCAGAATGCGCTGCCCCGTGCGATTTCTGGACGGAACGGCTGCCGGTTTTATCTCGCTGCGAGAAGGGGTTGGTTGAAGCAGAGGTGATCGGGCATCGGGCGGTGAAGCGATGAGCGCCGGCGCTGGCCCTCGCAGAAGGTGGGACACCGGCCGACGAAGCGCCAAATTTCTCATTACGGGCGGCCACGAAACCGGGACAGGGCAAATTTTGTTGCCCCACATGACAAGATATGACATCGGATGCGGGCCGTTGAGGGTAGGTATGGCTTTTGTTTCGAACCTTTTTGCGCGGCGCCGTCCTTTGGGATAGGCTCTTCCCGACATAAAGTGAATGTTTCCAGATGACTGAAACGCCCATCTCGCAAGTCTGCATCGTCGACGACGATAGCGATTTTGTGGAATTCCTTGGCCAATATCTCGAAGTGCGTGGCCTTGCGGCCAGCGGCTTTGCAACGGCAGAAGCGCTGCTGAAGTCGAGCGATCTCGCCAAGTTTGATTTTTTCATTCTCGATCTGGGGCTGCCGGGTATCGACGGCGTTGATCTGATCACCCTGCTCCGCGCGCGGACGAACGCCGGCATATTGGTGATCAGCGGCAGAATGGGGCCGGATGCCTTCAATTCCGCACTCTCGGCCGGCGCGGATATGTTCATCAACAAACCCATACGGTTTGATCAGGTTTATAATGCCATCGCGTCCGTTTGCCGGCGCATGTCGTTGCGCATTGTTGGCAATTCGCCGTGGCGACTGTTGGTCAAGCGCTCCGAACTCGTTGCGCCCGATGGCGGCACGGTCAGCCTCACACCCGTCGAACTCAAGATCCTGCATCGCATGTTCGACGATCCATCCCAGGTGGTGACCCGCCAGCAGCTGTCTGATGCCGCTGGCATCATCACCAGCGGCGACGATCGCAATCTCGACTCTGCAATCTTTCGCCTGCGCCGCAAGATAGAGAAAGAGGCATCCCAGCCTTCACCGCTCAAAACCGTACATGGTCTTGGTTACCAGGTTTTCAAACCGATCGAGATCATCCACTCCTGAGCGTGCTCACCAATGCCCCAATCGATCTATCTTGATAATCTCGCTTACGCCTATCTCGGCGTTTT
>Ga0315905_10001174_pt1 | contig 28295 bp, 31 predicted proteins | sample LakEriMetagenome_5_FD_203522 | JGI IMG/M metagenome (GOLD analysis project Ga0315905, IMG submission 203522) | Freshwater fungal communities from buoy surface, Lake Erie, Ohio, United States - Buoy 4 MA121 | ecosystem: Environmental > Aquatic > Freshwater > Lake | place: USA: Lake Erie, Ohio...
GTCTTGGTCATAATCTCTACTCTCATTTCTCTATGGGGATGGTGGTGCGAGGCGTCCGTTGCCTCGCCAGCCGGGGCGACGACGCCTTGCAGCGCCGTCCCCCTCGTCTCTCTCATTGCTTTCCGCCCTGGATCTCCAAGTCGCTGCCGCACATCGGGCAGCACAGCTTCGCACCTTCCTCGATGCCTTCGACGATGAAGTCCTCGTCCTGCGCCTGGTCGAAGAAGTAATCCTCGATCTCGGCCCAGCTGGTGCGAAGCACGCCGCCGAGGACGGCAAACTCTTGTTCGATCTCGATGGTCTGAATGGTCATGATATCTACTCCTGTCAGTCGCCATCACCGTGATAGCGACCCACAGTTCAGATCACGGCCGCACGTCCGGTGCTGAAGGGGGTTCACTCGGCCAGGGGCCGACGATTGTGCCGCCTGCAAAGACAGGGAAATCCGCTGTCGGACTGCATTGCAGGGGGCACAATCGCCCCTTCACTCCGGAACGGACGTGGTATCCTTCGCCGTCGCGCGCGCGGTGCCCCCTCGCTGGCGCGAGGACGGGCCGGGAAGCCGGGTTCCCTGCTCCGCAGGGGTGGGCTTCTCTCGGCCCGGAAACCTAGTGCTTGGGCAAGGCCAACAGCCGAATGCGACCAGCATTCAGGGCTGTGGTAACAATGCCGGCCGAAGGCCGTCATCGACTTGCCCGCACAGGTTTCCCCGCAGCACGCACAGCGAGGGTCAGCTATAGTCTGGCTCGCCAGACACCCTCGGCGCGAACAGCCCGGAGGGCCGCGCCCCGAGCGCGCGTCAGTTTAGGCCTACCAATCAAGGGCTAAGGACTAGTCCATTGACGCCCTTCCAAGGGCAAGGCTTCCTCGCGCGCGCGCTCTCCTAACTCCACCGCTCTCCAAGGTATCCCATGCTCCCGATCCCCGTAGCCAGCTCCGATAGCACCAAGGAGCTAACCCCCATGCAAGCCGCCTTCGTCGATGCGTTTGTCAGTAACGGTGGACACAAGACAGAAGCCGCTATCGAAGCCGGCTACTCCAAGGACACCGCTCGGTCACAAGCGTATGAACTGCTTGCCAAACCACATGTCATCCAGGCCATCATGGCTCGAACCATGAACGAGCTTGTCATGCAGTCACCTGTAGCAGTTCAACGCTTGCATGACCTTCTCTCAGCCAAATCCGAGTATGTTCGCCTTCAAGCAGCACAAGATGTTCTCAACCGTGTTGGACTGAAGGCACCAGACCGTGTGGACCACAGAGTTCATGGCGATGTGACGGTGAACATCGATCTGAGCTGAGGGGGGAGGGGGTTGAAAACAGGGAGTGTGGGATTGCGAGGGGCCCACCACACGCAATTTTTCTCCCCAAGGTCCGCACCCCTTCTGATATTTTTTGGTGTGAGAAAGGTTCGAAGATGGGTTTGTCGTCGATGATGAAGTGGGAGGATCGGCAGCGGCTTCGAGCGATTGTGCGCCGGGTGCATCTTCGGTTTCTGCCTGAGAGCCTGCTCACGGATTATGAGTGCGACAAGCTGATTGATAGCTTCTCGGAGGAAGTGATTGAGGCGAACCTCAAGGCGGGCCGCGATGTGGGGATGGTCCAGTGAAGGGGATTGGACAGCCTCGGCGGCCGCGCCGCACGCAGACCGAGAACCAGAAGATCCTGGGCAATGTCTCGAAATACATTGGCACCGGTGGTGGTGGCGGGGGAGGTGGAACCTTCTTCGGTCTTGATGGAGGCAATGCCTCGAACACTGGAACGCCTGACTACACTGTGGACGGAGGAAGCGCCTGATGTCTGGTAATGCCGTGATCAAGATCCGTGGTGACACGGCCGCCAACTGGACGAGCGCCAATCCGGTGCTGGCTGCGCGCGAAGTGGGCCTCGAGCTCGACACGCGCAAATACAAGGTGGGTGATGGGACGACTGCCTGGAGCAGCTTGACCTACTGGATTGCCGATGGTTCTGGCGGAGGCGGCACCACTTGGGGTTCGATCACCGGCACGCTGTCCAGCCAGACCGACCTTCAGACTGCGCTGAATGGCAAGGTTGATGACTTCACCAGCCAGAGCGCCAACACGTTCTTTGCCGCGCCCAATGGCTCTGCTGGCCTGCCGGGCTTTCGCACCCTGGTGGCGGCTGATGTGCCGACGCTAAACCAGAACACCGCGGGCAGCGCGGCTACCCTGACCACGGCGCGCGACATTACCATGACCGGCGATGTGTCGTGGACGGTAAGCTTCAACGGCTCGGGCAATGTCTCGGCGGCCGGCACCATTCAGAACGAAGCGGTCACGCTTGCCAAGATGGCGAACATGGCGACCGCTTCGCTGATCTACCGCAAGACTGCTGGCAGCGGTGCACCGGAAGTGCAGACCCTTGCCACGCTCAAGACCGACCTGGGCCTGACGGGAACCAATTCCGGGGACCAGACCATTACGCTGACCGGAGACGTTACTGGCTCGGGCACCGGCTCCTTTGCCGCGACGATCGCCAACAGCGCGGTGACGCTGGCGAAGATGGCGAACATGGCTACGGCTTCCGTGTTCTACCGCAAGACGGCCGGGTCTGGCGCGCCCGAGGTCCAGACGCTGGCAACCCTCAAGACTGATCTTGGCCTGACCGGCACCAACTCTGGCGACCAGACGACGATTGTCGGGATCACTGGCACGCTGGTCGAGTTTAATGCCGCGCTGACCGGCGCCGACTTTGCGACCGGCGGCGGCACGGCAAGCGGCACAAACACCGGTGATCAGACCATCACCTTGACGGGCGATGTGACGGGCAGCGGCACCGGATCCTTTGCGGCCACGATTGCCAATGATGCCGTGACCAACGCCAAGCTCGCCAATATGGGCACGGCGACGATCAAGGGGCGCGTCACTGCTGGCACCGGCGATGCTGAGGATTTGACCGGCACACAAGCAACAACTTTGCTGGACACCTTCACGACCAGCCTGAAGGGGTTGGCTCCCGCATCGGGCGGCGGCACGACTAACTTCCTACGCGCCGATGGCACTTGGGCTGCGCCTCCAGGCGGCGGCGGCGGGGTGTCGGATGGCGACAAGGGCGATATCACTGTCTCGGGCACCGGCACCGTCTGGACCGTGGACAATGACGCGATCAGCTACGCCAAGATGCAGAACACCGGTGCGGCTTCGATCTTGCTGGGCCGAGGATCGGCGGGCGGGGCGGGCGATCTGCAAGAGATCAGCTTGGGAACCAACCTGTCCATGTCGGGAACGACATTAAACGCTACTGGTGGCTCAGGCACGTTCAATTGGGGGCAGACCATTGTGGCCCGCTCCGCCTTCCTTGCAATGTAGGTGAGATATGGCAGCTAATACCTCCCCGATTTTTGGCCGCACCCCTGACGTTCAGGTCAGCGGCGCTGTGCAGGGACCGACCGCCGTGACTGCGCAGGACGGGACCGGCTCGCTCCAGTCCATCTTTCAGGCCGACACGAACGAAGGCGGCTGGGTGGACAGCGTGGTCTGCAAGCCGGTGGGGTCGCCCGCCGCTACTGTGATCCGCCTGTTCTACCATGACACCAACGGGGCCTTCACCCCCGGCACGACCAACACGGCTGCGAATACTGCGCTGATCGACGAGATATCCACCATCCTGACGACCTCTTCGAACACGCAGGCCCAGAACGCCTATGTGTTCTCGGTGCGTCGCCAAATGAAGCCGGGCAACCGTCTGCTGATCGGTTTCGGCACCTCGACGGGCGCTGCTGGCACGGGCTACGCTGTCACGACCTTCGGCTCGAAGTATTAACCCATGATCCCCAACGCCTTCCCAACGGATGGTATGACCGGGTTCCAGTTCTTCCCGGCAGGGATGGACGGGACGGCTACGCGCGGTTGGGTGGCGTGGAGCAAGCCGCAAGGCTGCTCGATGATTTTCATCCTTGCCCAGAATGGTGGTGGCGGCGGCGGCGGCGGGTTCACAGGTGCAGCCGGTTCGGCGCGTGGCGGTGGGGGAGGTGGCGGTTCCGGTTCGACCTCGCGGTTGTTGGTCCCTGCGTTTCTCTTGCCAGATACGCTCTACATCAAAGCAGGCGTCGGTGGGCCGGGCAGCACTGGCTCAGGTGTAGCCGGAACCAACGGAGGCTCCAGTTATATCAGCGTACAGCCCAACACGACCAGCCAGAACCTACTCATCAACCCCGGTGCGAACGGCATTGGCGGCGGCGCTGGCACTGGTGCTGCTGGCGGCACAGGTGGTTCGGCAGGCGCTGCCGGGACCACTGGCCCCTTCGGCTATGGCGGTGCGTTTGCTTCGCTTGCGGGGCAGGCTGGCACTGCTGGCGGCGCGCAGACTGGCGCGAACGGTGGCACACTAACTACACCCACGGCTAGCTTCGTTACCGGGGGGACCGGGGGCGGCGGCACACCAGCCGCGAACACCAACTTCACTGGTGGTCCGATCACGGCGGCAGGGCCTTGGCCTGCTATCGCTGGCGGCACTGCTGCTGGCGGGGCTGGTAATCCCGGCTACGGCATCGGCACTCGGCTCGACCAGATCAGGCAGCGGCTCATGCCGCACTTCACTTCAGGCGGAACCGGAGGTGGCTCTAACGGCGCGGCTGGCACGGGCGGCGCTGGCGCTCCGGGCGGTTGGGGTTCGGGTGGCGGCGGTGGCGGTGCAGGCGTAACAGGCGGTGCAGGCGGTCGCGGGGGCGACGGCTTCGTGCTGCTGGCGTGGTGGTGATATGCTGCCCTATCCTTTCCCTGCTGACGGCGTTTCGGGTTATCGGTGTTTTGTTAGCTCCGGTCGCGCTACCGGTGTTTGGCAGACTTGGGATAAACCCCATGGCTGCACGTTCATCTACGTCCTCAATCAAAACCCCGGCGCTGGTGGTGGTGGGGGCTTCACTGGTGCGGCAGGCACTGCTCGCGGTGGAGGTGGAGGTGGTGGCTCAGGGTCAACGCAGAAGCTCCTGATCCCGGCTTGTCTGTTGCCTGACCGTATCTTCATGCAAATTGGTGGTGGTGGTCCCGGCGGCAGCGCGGGCAGCGCGGGCAACAACGGCATCGCCAACAACCTCTCGATCCAACCAAACACAACTAGCCAGAACCTTATCGTCACTGGGGGCGGCAACGCTGTGGGTGGTGGTGGGGGGTCAGGGACGGCTGGTGGCACAGCGGGGACAGGTGGCACAGCTTCAGGCAACACACTGTTCGCTTACGGCGGCATCCTGACCCTGCTCGCTGGGGTTAACGGGACGGCTGGCGGCGCACAGACCGGGGCTGCTGGAGGCGCGCTAACGACCCCCACTACCACGGGTGTAACCGGCGGCACAGGCGGTGGGGGAACGCCGACAACGAATACCAACTTCGCGGGTGGAGCAATTACCGCTGCCGGTCCTTGGCCGGCTATTCCGGGCGGTGTCGCTGCTGGCGGCGAGGGGGTGCGTGGCTTCGGCTACGGCACGCAACTCGACGCGCTCGTCTTCCGCCAGCAGGGCTTTTTCGTATCAGGTGGCACGGGCGGCGGATCGAACGGTGCTGCTGGTGTAGGCGGTGCTGGCGGTATCGGCGCTTACGGCTGCGGCGGTGGCGGTGGTGGGGGCGGTGTGACCGGAGGCGCTGGCGGTAAAGGCGGCGACGGTTTCGTTATGATCGCGTGGTGGTAGGAGGGTTCAATGGCGATGCTGTATGACATGACCGGGAAGTGCTGCGGCAACTTCAGTGGTGATACCGTGCCTGATGGCTACTGGCTGCGGGAAGACAAGCCCGAGACCATGACCGCGCTCGAGTTTCTGGACAAGATTGGGCCGGCTCGGTTTGCCAATATCTGGAACACATCTATCGCCAATCCGGCGGTCGCTTTCCCGATGGTGCGCGGGCTTGCTGCGCAAGAGATTATCCTGGCTGAGAGTTTCCCTGTGCTGATCGGGATGGAGCAAGTGGGCCTGCTTCCTGCTGGCACTGCTGTTGAGGTCTGGTCTTGAGCCTCAACTACAAGCCGCCTGGCCCAACCGCCAAGGCGTTCATGCTGTCCTCGACGTTCTTCAGGGGGCTGCGCGGGCCAGTGGGTTCGGGCAAGTCGGTGTGCTGCTGCGTCGAAATGTTCCGGCGCGCCAGCCTGCAAGAGCCGGGACCGGACGGCAAGCGCAAGACCCGCTGGGCTGTGGTGCGCAACACCAATCCGCAGCTCAAGACCACGACGATCAAGACTTGGCTCGACTGGTTTCCCGAAGATGTGTGGGGCAAGTTCAACTGGTCGCCGCCTTTCACGCACCATGTCCGCAAAGGCGAGATCGACATGGAGGTCATCTTCCTTGCGCTCGACAAGCCTGAGGACGTGAAGAAGCTGCTCAGCCTCGAGCTCACCGGTGTGTTCATCAACGAAGCGCGCGAAGTTCCCAAGGCCATTGTCGATGCCTGCACCATGCGTGTCGGCCGCTTCCCCTCGATGAAGGATGGTGGGCCGACTTGGTATGGCGTGATTGCCGACACCAATGCGCCAGACGAAGATCACTGGTGGCCGATCATGGCGGGCGAGGCACCGGTGCCGGATCACCTGACGCGCGAGGAAGCGCTCATGCTGATCAAGCCTGACACATGGGAGTTCTTTACCCAGCCTGGCGGGATGCGCCCGGTGCGCGACGACGAGGGGATCATCACCAACTACGAGATGAACCCGGTGGCCGAAAACGTGGGCAACCTGACGCCCGCCTATTACCCGTCGATCATCAAGGGCAAGACGCGCAGCTGGATCCAGGTCTATGTCTTGAACGAGCTCGGCAGTCTCAATGATGGCAAGCCGGTCTATGCCGACTTTGACTATGCCATGCACGTTGCCAAGGAGCCGTTGGTTCCCGCTGCCGGCATCCCGATCATCATCGGCATCGACTTTGGCCTGACACCCTCGGCGGTCTACATGCAGCTGGTGCGCGGCCGCTGGCTGATCCTGCGCGAACTGGTGGCGCAGGACATGGGCGCGGCCAAGTTTGCCGACCTGTTGCGCCGCGACATGCAACAGAACTTCCCTGGCTTTACCTTCCAGCTGTGGGGCGATCCGGCTGGCGATTACCGGGCGCAGACCGACGAGACGACACCGTTCCAGATCCTGCGCACCGCTGGCCTCAAGGCCCGCTCGGCGCCAACCAACGACCCGGTGGTCCGCATTGAGGCGGTTGCTGCTGGCCTCACCCGCCTGATCGAAGGCAAGCCTGGCTTCCTGATTGATCCCAGCTGCACCACCCTGATCCGCGGCTTTGCTGGCGGCTATGCCTACAAGCGGCTGCAAGTTTCGGGCGCCGAGCGCTATGACGATCGGCCCGACAAGAACAAGTTCTCCCACCCGCATGACGCGCTGCAGTATGGCATGTGCGGGGGCGGGGAGAGCCGCAAGCTGCTGCTGGGCGACACCTCGAACACCAAGCCGGTCGTGGCGCGCAAGAGCTTCGACGTGCTGGGCTGGCGGCAGACAACCAGGCGGCGGGCGACTAGTCCATTGTGACGCGCCGCGCATCGTGGCCTATCGCCTTCGATGTGTGTCAAAGCTCCCAAGCCAGCACCCAAGACGGCTGAAGAAGTCGCGCTTGAGCAAGAGGCCAAGTCTGCGCGTGAACAGCGCAAGAAGGAGCTGTCTGCGCTGGCGACACGCGAGAAGGAAAAGCGTTTCGAGGAAACGGTTGCCCGGTCACGCGGGCAGTGGGGGGCGCGCTCTTTGATCAGTGGACCAAAGGGCGGCGCGGGTTTCCTCTTTGGTGGCGGGCGCTCCGGCCTACCCTTGATCCCGGCAGCGTCTGGCGGATCAGGCGGCGGGGGCGTCCCCATTAGCGGCGGCGGCGGTGGTGGCGGTGACTTTACCGGCACCATGCCAAGCCTGATTGGCGGTTTTAGCGGCGGCGGTGCTGGTGGCGGCTTCTTCGGCGGCAGCACCCGCTTAAACAATGTGCAGCTGGTATGAGTGACGAGATCGAAACGCTGCTGCGCCGCCTCGAGCGCGCACGCGCCAAACGCCAGCCGTGGGAGAGCACCTATCAGGAATGCTATGATTACGCTGTGCCTGGCCGCACTTCTTTCTTTGAGCGCGGTCAGGGGCAGGTTTCGCCTGACGTATTCGACGAAACCGCGGTCGTCGCGACCCCCGAGTTTGCGAGCCGTATCCAGGCCGGGCTTATGCCGAACTATGCCCGCTGGGCGGAACTCGCTGCCGGTAGCGACGTGGACCCCGCAGAGGTTGGGGAGATCAACAAGGCACTAGAGAAGGTCACGGACTATGTGTTTGAGATCCTTCAGGCGTCCAATCTAGCGCAGGAAGCCAACGAATGCCTGATCGACACAGCGGTTGGCACGGCCTGTCTCGAGGTCAATGAGGGCGATGCGGTCAATCCGGTGGTGTTCACCGCTGTCCCGCTGCCTGAACTGCTGATTGACACCGGGCCGGACGACAAGATCGACACCTACATGCGCAGCCGCAAGGTGCGCCTGTCGCATATCGAAACCGCCTACCCTGGATCGGTGATCCCGCCTGAACTCAAGCGCAAGATCGCCAGCGAGAAGGACAAGGAAACCGATCCGCTCGTCGATGTGGTGCTGTGCATCTACCGCGACTGGAAGAAGCCGACCGAGACAAACGAGCTGCGCGTGTTTCTGCCGGCACACAAGGAGATCATTCGCAAGGCCACACTCTCTGGCACCGGCTCCAATCCTTACATTGGCTGGCGCTGGTCGAAGGTTGCGGGCGAAGCATGGGGGCGCGGCCCGCTGTTCAACTGCCTTGCTGCCGTGCGCACTGCCAATCTGGTCGTGCAGCTGACGCTCGAGAACGCCGAGATGGCAATTGCCGGCGTCTATACCGCTGAGGACGATGGGGTTGTGTCGGTTGACAACATTCGCCTCGTTCCAGGCACGATCATTCCGGTTGCGCCGGGCAGCGCGGGCTTGCAGCAGGTCGGCGGCGCGGGTGATTTCAATGTCGGTCAGCTGATCCTGGGCGACATGCGCAACAACATCAAGAAGGCGCTGTTCAACGAGACGCTTGGCTCGCCTGACACCACGCCGATGAGCGCAACCGAGGTAGCGCAGCGCATGGCCGACCTGTCGCGCCAGATTGGTTCGGCATTCGGGCGCTTGCAGGTCGAGTTCGTCAACCGCGTGCTGCAACGGGTGATCTTCATCCTCAAGAAGCGCGGCCTGATCGAGCTTCCGACCGTCAACGGGCGCGAAGTCAAGATCGTTGCCACCTCTCCGCTGTCTCAGGCGCAGGCAGTCGAGGATATCAACGCGGTCGATAGCTGGTTGGGGCTGGTTGGCCGCCATTATGGCCCGCAAATGGTCAATCTCTACACCGATGGGGCGCAAGTGGCCGAGTATACAGCCAAGAAGTTCGGGGTTCCCGAGCGTTTGCGCCGTGATGAGAAGGGCCGGGCGCAGCTGGCCCAGCAGATTTCGACAATTCAGCAAGGAGGAGAGAGCCTTGGACCGGAAATCCCCGGCGCCGGACCGGGTATTGGGGCCTGACGGCCTCGCGCGCACCCGCACGCAGGAAGATGAGCTCAATCAGCTGTTCGCCACCCTGTTCCGCTCGGCGGCAGGGCGCGAAGTGCTGTCTTATCTTCGCGCCGTGACCATCGAAATGGTGGCGGGGCCTGAAATCACGGACGCACAGCTGCGTCACCGCGAGGGATCGCGCTACCTCGTCGGCATCATTGAAGCGCGTGTTGCGAAAGGTAAGCAGAATGACCCAGGAGAGCCTGATCACCCCGCCCGCCGAGGGAAACGCGGACGCCGGAACCCCGCCAGCTGATAGCGGCACCCCGCCAGCGGCCGAGCGGCCCGATTGGCTGCCGGAAAAGTTCTGGACGCCCGAAGGTCCGAGCGTTGAGAACCTGGCCAAGTCCTATGTCGAGCTGGAAAAGATGCGCGGCGCGTCGATCGACCAGCTGAAAGAGCAATGGGAGGGCGAGCGCCTGGCCGTGCGTCCTGAGACGCCCGATGCCTACGAATTGCCCAGCCATGACGCGCTCGACGCCGAGCAGCTGGCCGCATCGCCGGTAGTGGGCCTGTTCCGCAAGATCGCCCACGAAACCGGGCTGTCGCAGGACCAGTTTGCCAAGACCATTGCCGACTATGCCGAAGCTGAGGTGTCTCGCTTGCAGGAAACCGCCAATGCCGAGATGAAGGCGCTGGGCGAGAACGGCAAGCAGCGCGCCGAAGCGGTCGGGCTGTGGGCGAACCAGCGATTTGGCAGCGATCCCGCCAAGTTTGCGGCGATTGCGCAGATTTGCACCACTGCGGCCGGCGTTGAGGCGATCGAGGAGTTGATGAAGGAGGCTGGCGCACCGGCTGCAACCGGCGATGCTGGCAATGCTGGCGGCAATGACCTTGTCCAGCAGGAAGCCGAGATCCGCAAGCTGATGGACAGCCGGGAATACTACGATCCCAAGCACCGTGACCCGGCAGTGGTTGCCAAGGTCGAAGCCTTCTTTGCCAAGAAGTATGGTGGCAAGTGATCACCGTTCGGGAGATCGAGCCGGGCGACCTACCCGGCGCGCTCTATCTGGGCCAGCTGATGCAGGCCGAGGCCCCGGCCTATCAGGAATATCCGTTCGAAGATGAACGGTTCGAGGCATGGTTTACCCTGTGCCTCGACAATCCTGACTGGCTGGGGCTGGTGGCGGTGGACGATGTGGCCGGGATCATCGGCTTTCTGGCGATGGGCAGCGCTCCCATGATTTTCTGCTCGGCACGCACGGCTGACGATCTGGCATTCTTTGTCCACCCCCAGTGGCGCGGGACCACGGCGGCGGTGCGGTTGATCCGCTACATGGAAGCCTGGGCCGAAGCGAAGGGCACGGTCCAGATCCGGATGGGCCTGACCACCGGCACCAATACCGATCCGGCGCGGCGCTTCCTCGAGCGGTTCGGCTACCAGCTGGAGGGGTTGGTGCTGGTCAAACGCAACTAGTCCATTGTGACCAGCACGGACCCGCGCGAAATCACGCTCAGGCCCGCACGGCGACACTGGCCCCGCAAGGGACAACCGGCAAGACCCAGGCAGCGGATAACCGGACCCCACTTTCCTCGAAAGGATTTCTCATGGCGATGGATATTTCCGACGCGTTCGTGAAGCAGTTCGAGAGCGAGGTTCACATGGCTTATCAGCGCATGGGTTCCAAGCTCCGCAATACCGTTCGCAACAAGAACAACGTTAAGGGCACCTCGACCACCTTCCAGAAGGTTGGCAAGGGCAGCGCTGGCACCAAGTCCCGTCACGGCAACGTGCCGGTCATGTCGATCGACCACACCCCGGTCGAATGCACGCTGGCTGACTACTACGCCGCCGATTACATCGACAAGCTCGACGAGCTGAAGATCAATATCGACGAGCGCGGTGTTGTCACGCAGTCGGCTGCGGCTGCACTCGGCCGCAAGACCGATGACCTGATCATCACGCAGCTGGACGCCACCAGCAACACGCAGAGCGAAGGCGGCACGACCGGCCTCAACCAGACCAAGGTCAACGTGGTGTTCGAAACCATGGGGAACAACGACATTCCCGATGATGGCGAGCGTTACTTTGCTATCAGCCCCGGTGGCTGGACCGACCTGCTGGGCCTGGCTGCGTTCGCCTCGGCGGACTACGTTGGCTCGGACGATCTGCCCTACAAGGGCGGCATGGTTGCGCGTCGGTGGATGGGCTTCATGTTCTTCACCCACTCGGGTCTGCCGGTTGCAACGAGCATTCGCAAGAACTTTGCCTGGCACAAGAACTGCCTCGGCCATGCTTCGGGCGCGGAAGTCGTTACCGAACTGAACTACATCCCCGAAAAGGTCGCCCACCTCGGCACCAGCTACATGTCGCAGGGCGCTGTCCTGATCGACACGACTGGTGTGTTCGAGGTCCAGGCCTACGACGCTTAAGGAGAAGTCGACATGGCTCTGACTGCAACCTCGCTGTTCAAGATCGCGGGCGCAAACCCCGGCTTGCACATCTACAAAACCGCTGACGCGATCGCCACCGTGACTGCTTCGGGTTACTTCAACGCTGTGACCGACAACCTGCGCCAGTGGGATGTTATCATCGTTGTCTCGGAAACGGGCGGCACCCCCAAGGTCGATGTGATCACCGTTACCAGTGCTGATGGCGCTGCGACCGTGACGACCACCGCGACCGAAGGCGTCACCGCCACTTAACTTGGAGCTGCCCTGAGGCGGTTTCAGAACTGGGCCGGCCGCGTCCTCTCCCGCGGTCGGCCCTTTTCATTGGGAGCTGAGACATGAGCACGGCTATCGACATTTGCGCCCGGGGACTGGTGATGGTGGGAGCTGCCCCCATTACCTCGTTTGTGGATGGCACGACCGAGGCGCTGGTTTCAGCCAACCTGTATGAAAGCACGGTGCAGGATCACCTGTCCCGCTACCGCTGGCGCTTTGCCACCGGCATCGAGCAGATTGACCGACTGGTTGATGCGCCCGCTTCGCGCTGGTCGGCGGCCTATCAGCTGCCAACCGAATGCCTGCAGCCTGCAACCGTGCTGGTGAATGACCGCGCGATTGACTTCGACCGTTACGAGGACCGCATCTTCTGCGATGCCCAGGCTGACGATGAGGTCTATCTCGAAGGCGTCTACCGGGTGGACGAGGCACGCTTTCCGCCGTGGTTTGCAATGCTGCTGCAAATCCAGATGGCCAGCCACTTCGCTCTATCGATCGCGGCCAAGCCGGACCTGGCTGACCTGCTCGACAAGCGCGCGCTGCGCCATGCCGCCTTGTGCCGCAACCTCGATGCGCAGGCGCGCACCAGCCAAGACCTGCCGACCAAGGGCCTGATCACCGGACGGATGGGCCGTAGCCGTGTAGGAGGCCGCTGATGCCGATCCACCAGCTCCAGACCAACTTCTCGAGCGGTGAGCTGGATCCGCTGATGCTGTTCCGCGTGGATACCGGGGCCTACCAGAACGGGGCCAAGTCGCTGCGCAACGGGATGCTGCTCTCGACGGGCGGTGTGGCGCGGCGCCCTGGCACCCTGCACCTTGCCAACCTTGCTGGCCGTGGCCGGCTGCTGGCCTTCGAGTTTTCGGCTGCTGAGCGCTACGTTCTGTGCCTGTCGAACGGGCGGCTTGATGTGTATTCGCTAGCTGGCGCGCTGCTGACCAGCGTGACGAGCGGCTGCAACTGGACCACCGACGAGCTGTTCGAGCTGACCTATACCCAGGTCGCGGACACGATGCTTGTTTGCCATCAGGCGTGGTCGCCGCAGGTGATCAAGCGCACCGGCCTGTCCACCTTTACCGTGGCTGATTTTGCTTTCACGCAGGCGTCGAACGGCCAGAAGATCTACCAGCCCTACTACAAGTTTGTCGATGATCCGGTCACGATCAGCTGCTCAGGGGTGACAGGTTCTGTCACCGTCACCGCCAATGCTGCCGTGTTCACCTCTGACATGGTGGGCCAGCGGCTGCGCTGGAAGGATGTCGAGCTTGCTGTCACCGGCTACACCAGCACCACTGTCCTGACAGCCACGGTGCAGGGCACGATCGTCGGGCGCTACGAACCGGATCCGTTCCGCACCAACCTGGGCTCAGGCGTGGTCGAGGTCACGCATGTTGCGCATGGCTTTGCTACCGGGGCCAGCATCACGATCAGCGGCGCGTCGGATGTTGGCGGGGTTACTTCTGCCCAGCTCAATGGCACCTTCACGATTACGGTGCTGGACGACAACCGCTATTCGATCAGCACGGCCGGCAGCGCCACGATTGGCGAGGATGGCGGCGGGCCTTCGGTCCAATATACCGGCTCGGCAATTGCCACGACCGACTGGACAGAGCCGGTGTTCTGCGAACGCAATGGCTGGCCGGGCGCGGTCTGCTTCCATGAGGGGCGGCTGTGGTTCGGCGGCACGACCGGCATTCCTGACGGGCTGTGGTCCTCGGTAATCTACCAGTATTTCAACTTCGATGTGGGCGAGGGGCTGGATAGCGACAGCATCCAGGTGACGGTGGGGGCGGAGGATATCTCCAACATTCGCCACCTTGTCAGCCACCGCGATCTGCTGATCTTCACGGCCCTGGGTGAGTTCTTTGCGCCGCCGCCCAACAACGGCACCCTGACGCCGGTGACGATGCGCATTCGCCGGCAGACGCCCTATGGTTGCTCGTCGGTCTGCCCGCTCCCCTTGGACGGAGCAACGCTCTATGTGCAGGGCAGTGGGACTGCGGTGCGCGAGTTCATGTATAACGAGGCGCGCGGCGGCTACGAGAGCACCAACCTCAACATCCTCTCCTCGCACATTGTCAGCCAGCCACAGGACATGGCGGTGTTGTTCGGCACTACCGATCGCTCTGAGCAGTATGCCTTGCTGGTCAACGAGACTGGCAAGGCGGCGGTGTTTCATTCGGCCCGCGCTGAGAACCTGGCTGGGTGGACGCCGTGGGATACGGCTGGCAGCTTCGATAGCGTCTGCGTGGTGGGCGAAACGATCTATTTCTCCGTGCTGCGCGGCGGAACCTACCGGCTTGAGGCTGTTTCGGCCGATCGCGGACAGGCGCTGGACGGGGCGACTATCTACACCGGGGCCGCAAGCGACAGCTGGACGGTGGGGGCGATCTATTTCGGCAAGACCGTGGCGGTCAATTCGGGCGGGCTGCACCTTGGCACCTTCACGGTTGGCGGTGCTGGCGAGCTAACCCTGCCGGTGTCCGTGACCGAGATCACGGTGGGTTATGACTACACCTTTGCGGTCGAGATCCTGCCGATTAATGTGCAGCTGGCAACCGGCCCAATGATGGGCATTCCCAAGCGGATCAACCGGGTGATCGTCGGGCTGCACTCGACGCTAGCCGTGTCCATTGATGGCAACCGCCTGATCCTGCGACAAGTGACCGATGATCTATCACTCGCACCTGATCCCGTCACTGGCACTTACGAGTTCTGGCTGCTGGGCTGGCAGAAAAACGCAGTCGTCACGATCACGCAGAGCGAACCGTTGGCCTGCACGATCATCGGCTTGCAGCTGGAGGTAATGGTCTGATGTGCATTTCAGCAACGGTTCTGGCAATTGCCAGCCTAGCTACAGCAGCAGCTGGCACGGTCGTTTCGATTTCGGCGGCAAGCGCCAATGCGCGGGCCCAGCAGGACATGCTGGACTTGCAGCGCAAGCAGATGCTCGAGCAGCGCCAGATGGAGGCGTTGCAGGCGCAGGAAGCCGCTGTGCAGCGGGCAGAAGATTACCGCCGCCAGCGCGCTGCCAACCTTGCGGCACTGGCTGCGTCGGGCGTTGGTGAGAACATGAGCTTCTTGCAGGGCATTGCGCCAGCTGAGGAGAAGGCGCTGCGCACAGACCTTGCTAATATCCGGCTTGGTTTCCTGGGCGGGCAGAACCGCATGGCTGACGAGATCCGCGTCAACCGGCTTAACCGTGACATTGTGGGCATGAACAAGACGGCTTCGATCGCGGGTTCACTGATCAACTTTGCCGGCAGCGCGGCGCAGATCGGCAACTTCTACCAGACCTACAACACGCCGAAGGCCACGCCGCGCGGCACAGCCACGACTGGTGGCAATCCCGGTGACATTGTAGTGACGCGAGGCAACTGATGGCAATTGAACCTTTCCGCCAGCGCATTGGCATTCCGGATGGTGCCGGGATTACCCAGCAGGGTGTTGGTCGCATTGCCGATGTGGGCGATGCAATCACCGGCCTGGCCGGGACTGCCATGCAGGTTATGGAGCCACGGCTCAAGCGCAAGGCTATCGAGCAAGGCACGGTCGATGCCGCGCGGACCGTGATCGCTAAGGACGAGAACGGCAACTATGTCATGCCGGACGCGCCAAAGGGTGGCGGTGATGCTTATGTTGCGGCTTTCGATGCGGCCAAGCGTGATCAATACAAGCTGCTCGTGACCAACGACTTCGAGTTGCAGCTCAACCAGATCTATTCGAACCCGGAGAACATCGGCAAATCACCCGATGAACTGCGTTACCTGGCGGAGAACGCGCTGGACGGCGTGATGGGTGCGGTCGATCCTTTTGTTGAGACTGAAGTCTATGAGACGCTGAGCCGCGAAATCCGCCAGCGCGACCTGGCTTCTAACAATGCTTGGCTTCGGCAAGAAGCAACACTCATGGAGCGGGGCTTCACCAGTAAGATCGAGAAGTCCTCAAGCGATGCGTTCGAGGCTTATGCCAATGGTGGCATCGAGGAGGGCGACCGGCTTAAGGCCGAGGCAAAGGCCGCAATGGAGCGGCTTGTCCAGTTACGGATGCGCACGCCGGAAGAACTGGCTGAGCTTGATGGCAGCTTCACGTCGATTGCTGCAGCCGGCACCTTCCTCAAGGATATCCGCGGCGACCTGGGCGAAGGCACGTTGTTTGCCGATGACCTGATGACCGTGCAGCACATGCTCAATGGGACGGACGGAGAGGGCTCGACCGTCATCATCAATGGCAAGGAAATCACCGGCGACAAGCTGCGGGCCATGATCCCTGACAGCAAGGTCCGCACTATGCTGCTGCAGAAGCTCAACGGCCGCGAGGCTGATCTGCGCCGGGAGGAAGCGGCCAAGGAGAAAGAGGATGATGCCTTTGACTTGATGGCCGCCGTGCCGCTGGGCGGCAACTTCGCTTATGGCGTGAGCGGCGAGGAGAAGGCTGGCGCCTGGCAGGCTTGGGCTGCAATGGAGGGCGTCGATCTCATGTCGCCGGAAGGTGTGGTCCGGGCTTACCACCGTTCGCCTGACCTGCCTGACGAAATGTATAAGCAGGCATTCAGCAACATGAGTGCGCGCACCGGTGCCGAGCTTGAACGGATCCTGCCGCTCTACCAGACCATGCAGAACATGCTGGGCCGGGACGGGCAGAACGTCAACATTGCCGAGACGTTGCTCAAGCCCGAGGATAGCGCTTACCTTTATCACTTTTCGGCGGCTCGCCGGATGGGAGCAAGCCCGGCTGATGCTATTGCCCGCGCGCGCACCGCGACCAGCGCGGGGCTAGGCAAACCAAGTGATGAGCTGCGCGCCAAGCTGCGTGAGGTGGGCGGCTACAAGGACAACGCGATCCTGTTTGACCGGCTTGACGACGAGGTTGGTGTCCGCTGGGCTACGCTCAATCCGCAGGCGCAAGACGCGATCCAGCTGGACGTTGCGCAGCAGGTCGCAATGGGCGTCGATATTGATACGGCACGCAAGTCGGCCGGCACTCGGTTCAAGGCTGGTTGGACACAGAGCCGCTACACGCTCGACAGTGCGCTCACCAATGCCCGCAAGGGTGGCGATGCCTGGATTGAGAAGGACCGAATGGTCCCGACTGTGCGCGACTGGAAGAACCCGAACCAGCAGACGGATGCCTGGGTCGCTCCCTATGTTGGCGAGGCGATCAAGAATTGGGGTGGTCAGCAGTTGCCGGGGATGCCTGAGCAAAAGGACCTAATGCTTGGCAAGAACGTCTGGCTACAGCCGACCGGCCGCAAGACTGGCGCTGGCGGCCAGCAGTATGCGATCATGTATTTCGATCCGGAGAAAGGCAACCCGCCGACCGTGTTCATGGACAAGCAGGGTATGCCGATCCAGCTTGAGTTTGGTCGGGCACAAGCCAAGCTGCAGCGCCAGGTCGATGCCCACTTCAAGAGCCGGGATGCCGCTAAGTGGCAACGTGATGAGCGCATCAAGAGCGCTGCGCCGCGCACTTACATGCCGGGAAGCGGGGGTGGGCTAGATCCATCTGTGGTGGGTGGATCACCCGCCAGTCTCAAAGCTGCTCGCGATGAAGCTGCTGCTGGCCCATTCAAGTTCAACGTCGATGTGCGCGACGTTGCACCGCCAGAGGCGCAGGGGCGCATACTGGGTGGCGCGGCCAACAACTGGCCGGGTGTCGCTCGGGCTATTGCTTCTGAGTTTGGGCTGCGGCCAGATCATGTGGCTACCGTCATTTCTTATGAAACGGGCGGCAAGTTTGATCCCGATGTGTGGGGCGGCAAGGACAACAATCATTTTGGCCTGATCCAGTTTGGCGGACCTGAGCGCGAGAAGCACTTAAAGCCCTTGCTCGGCGGCAAGCGTTATGAGGACGCCACTCCCCAGCAGTGGGCGCAGGCAATTGGCAGCTTCCTGCGCGAGCGCGGCTTCAAGCGCGGCATGAACATTCTTGATCTTTACTCGACGATCAATGCTGGATCGCCCGGTCGTTATGGGGCCAGTGACAACGGAGGCAAGGACACTGTGCGTAGCCATGTGCAACGGATGCTTCGTGACCACTTGCCTCAGGCCAAGCGGTGGCTGAGCCGTGGCTGAGGGTAAGCAAGACACGCCGCTCTACGTTGGCGACAATCTTCCTGTCGCGCCGCTCAACGCGCCCGACGATAGCTGGTCAACCTGGGGAAGCGCGCTGTGGGATGCGGTCACGCTGCAGCCGGTCTATCAGACTGCTGGGCGCACCTATGACATGCTGATGGCCGGCACTGATGGCGGCCGCTTCAACCCTTACGAGGGCGATTACCTCAAAGGCTACGAGGCTTACACCGACGAGTTCATTCACACCTATCACCGCGCCGAAGCCGACGCGATGAAGGCGCGGATCGACAAAAACAAGCAGCGCCGCGCCAATGTCGAAGCCAACCTGGGCTTTGGCGGCCTGATGCTGTCCGAGCTATTAAACCCGGTCAACGTGATCCCGCTGCCGGGTGTGATGGGCGCAGGCTTTGCCAAGGGCGTGCTCAAGGGTGGCGCCGGTTTTGGCGCAACGCTGACTGCCGAGGAGCTGCTGCGCCAACAGGTCGATCCTACGGCTACCGCCGAGGAAAGCTGGAACAATGTTCTTTATGGGACGCTCTTTGGCGGCGTGCTGTCGGGCGCGGTCGGGGCTTATGGCCGGGCCAATGCGCGCGACCTGGGCGAACGCTTTGCCGCTGAGCTCAAGGTCATGGAGCGCGGCCCGCTGGGCCAGACTGCCAGCGATGCCGAGCCAATCATCCAGTCAGGCACGGGCTTTGTCGCGCGTCCAAGTGGCGATGCGGCGGTGGGCGTTGCGCCTGCTTATGGGCTGGAAAACCAGACCAAGATAACCCTGTGGGGGCGGCTCAAGAACCTGGGCGTGCGCGCGGTCGAGGACTTTGCCGATGCTGTGGCCGGTGACTACGGCACGCTGTCGGCGCGTAACCGGCAGCAGCTGCCAACTGAAATGTCCGCTTATCTTGCTTCGCAGCTGTGGCGCGGGCAGGCGGCGGATTTCAGCACCAAGCTCAACCGGATCTATTCGCGCTACCTGACGGGCGGCGATGGCGGGATGGAGGTCATGGGCCTCAACCTCGCAACCGCGCCACAGAAGATAGTCGAGTTCTTTGGCAAGGGTAGCCGCGCTGATGGCAAGTTGACTTACGAGGAGTTCAAGGACGCAATCTTCCGGGCGCACAAGTCAGACCGGATCGAGGCGGACAACCCGTTTGTCAAAGAGGGCGCAGACTTGGTGCGTGGCTTCTTTGATGAAGCAATGGAGAAGGGCGTGGCTTCCGGCGCCATTCGATCGGCTGAGGGCTTCAAGAAGCTGCTTTCTCGGCGTGCCGAGCGCGGTCGGCAGATGATCGCCCGGTTTGAGGAACTGTCTGCCAAAGGGCAAACCGTCAAGGCAGAACGGCGCGCTACGCGCCGCGCAGAACTTACCGCATCGGTTGCCGGGACGCGGGTGGTCGGACCTGACGACAAGCCGCTGGTGGTATTTCACGGCACAAGCGAAAACTTTGACAAGTTCAAGGGGCGGGGCCGCAAGGAAACCCCGCTTTCTAAGGCTGTGCGCCAGCTGATGCTGACGTTTGATTGGGGTGATACCGCGCTTAAGCAGAAGGCATCTGAGCGTGGTGCAGTCTGGTTTACCGCCAATTCAGAACTGGCTGATGATTATGCCAAAGCGGGCGGCGGCGATGGTGTTGTCCGCGAGGCGCATCTTAATCTTCAGCGCCCGCTGGAATACGATAATGCGACCAAGACAGTGACGCTGCCAAATGGGCAGCAGCTGGACTTTGCCGAGGTGTTTGGCACGTTCAACAACTGGTCGATTATCAACCCCCAACTGATCCCGTTGGCTCGGCAGCATGGCGCTGACGGGCTGATCCTGAGGAGCATTAGCGACCCTGCCACCAAGAACATGATTGGCGCGGCGTCGGACGTTTTTATTGTGTTTAATCCTGACAAGCAGATTGTCCTGCTCGACAATCTCTTGCCTGATGAAGCCGGGCTTAGCGTGAACGAAATTGCCGAGCTGGCGGAACTGACCCGCCAGCAGCAGCGCTTGCTTGACTGGATGGACAAGCGCCTCGACGACGAACTGCCGGCCGACGAGGGCTTGAAGGCCGTGCTCGACGAGATCGAGAAGAACGCCGCCGACCGCCGCGCGCAGATGGAGGCGACCCGCAACGACCTGCTTGCCAAGGGCGAGAAGCGCCGCGAGGACACCGAGCAATTGCTGGCCGATGTGCAGGCGACGATTGCCGCGCGCATCGACAAGGACGAGAAGCTCCTGGCTTACTTCAACCAAAAGGAAGAGCAGATCGGGCTAACGGACGCCGAGCGCGTTTACCGGGATGCCATTGCGGAACGCCAGTGGGCCAATGATTTTGACGGTTCGCCCGCGCAGCAGATGCTTCGCCAGCGGTTGCAGCAGGCGCTGGCTGGGGTTGATGCCCGCGCGCAGGAAGCAATGGCGCAGCTGGACGGGTTCGACTTCAGCTATAACCCTGACGCCAAGATCGGCGCGACCGTCTATCATGGGACGCGCGAGGATCTCACCACCTTTGTTGATGCCGATGGCAACCTTGTGCTGCGCCCGAGCGAGAACTTCGGGGGCAAGCAGCAGGGCGTGTCGTTTGCTGCTGAGCGCAACCTGGCCGCCGATTATGCCACCCGGGCCGGTGAACGGCGCGATGTGCGCGGCGCGGTCGTGTTCGAGATTGACACCGCGGCGCTGCCCAAACTCGATCCTGAGACAATGGGCGAGGCGTTTGCCAAGACCGATGGCGATGTTGTGATCCCGGCGGGGCGCTGGAAAGCGACCGATGCCATCACCGGCAAAGCAATCGACCTTGATGCCAAGGCGGATGGCACCAGCTTCCTGACCGGCAAGCAGCGCGATTACCTTGACCGGCTCGAGCAGCGCCTGGCCGGGGCGATTGACCGCTACGAAGGCCCGAAGAACGAGGCCAACTATATCAGCCGCGTCTGGGACATTGACCAGGTGCGGCAGGATCCGCAGCGCCTCACGCAAATCCTGTTTGACTGGTTCAAGAAGAACCCACTGCCCGGCGCCTCAATGAATGACGGGGCGATCATGCGCCGCGCGGAAGAAGCGGTGAGCCAGATCATGCGCGAGAGCGAGCTTGGCGAAATGCAGATCATGAAGGGCGGCGGGGCCAGCTTCCTGTCGAGCCGCAAGATCGACATTCCCAACGAGCTGGTGGCTGATTTTCTGGTCACGGACGTGGAGCATATCGTGCGCAACTATGCGCACCGCTTTGGGCTGGTGCAGGAGTTCAGTCGCAAGTTCGGCACGTTCGATGCCGAGGACGCGATCGACGATGTGATCCTGCAATCAGCGCGCGAGCTTCAGTTTGCTGACTTGGCCAATGCCGAGGCGCAGCTGGGCCGCTTGCGGCAAGACATGGGCGAGCTGCGCGATACGGTGACGGGCGCAATCTATTCGACCGATCCAGCCATGATGAACAAGCGCCGCATTGCCGCTGGCCTGCGCGCTTACGGCACGGTCACATCGCTTGGCCGGGCGGCGCTGTCGTCCGTGCCTGAGCTTGGCCGTGGGATCATGGTCAACGGCTTCATGCGGACCTTTGGCTTTGCGCTGGATATTCTTGGCAACCGCGAAGCATGGGGCAAGATCTCGGGAGAGCTGGCCCGCCTGACTGGCGAAGGCTGCGACATGGTGCTGTCGAGCGTGATAGAACGCTTTCAGGAGCAGGGCGGCCCGCTGGGCGCAGCCACCGGCAAGGTTGGGCGTGCGGTGCAGAAAGGGATCAACTTCACCAACGGTCCTTATTTTCTTACGCAGGGGCTGGCCGCAATCACTGACATTACCAAGCGCCTCAACCTTACCTTCATCAACCAGTTCATGATCGAGGATATGGCCAAGCTGGTGCAGACCGGCGATGCCAAGCTGGCTGAACGGCTTGCCAGTTACGGGCTATCGGCTGACGATGCGCGCCGGATCGTGCAGGAAATGCCGGTCGAACGGCAAGGCCAGATGTATCTGCCCAACGTGGGCGAGTGGAGCGATGGGGATCTTGCGACGCGTTACCTGACTGCCGTGACGGGCATGAGCCGCCGCATTGTCCCGACCGCTGGCCCGGCCGATGTGCCGATGATCGCCAAGGGCTTCATTGCTGGCCGCGAGTTTCCGCTGCTGACCATGCCGTTCCAGTTCATGCAGTATGGCTTTGCCGCCATCAACAAGGTGACGCTCTCGGCCCTGCAGGGGCGCGACCAGTCTCCGGTGGCAGGGCTGGCGATAATCATGGGGCTGGCCTGGGTGGCGCAGAACCTCAAGACTGATGACCAGCAATGGCACCGGATGCCGGTCGAGGAGAAGCTGCTGCGCGTGGCCGATGCTTCGGGCGTGCTCGGGCTTTATCAGGATATCCCGAACAAGCTTGAGATCCTCTCGGGTGGCCGCGTCGGGGTGCGCCCGATGCTCGGCATGGAACCGTTCAACAAGGGCGAGAACTACGCCGACTATGCCGACATTGGCGGCCCGGCAGTTGGCAAGATTGCCGACCTCACGCGGGTAATGTCAGGCGACGACATGACCGATCGCGAGATGGCGGGCATCATTCGCCGGTCGATCCCCTTGAACGATGTGCTGTGGTGGCGCGACAGTTTCATCGAAGCGGAGCGCTATGCCTTTGAGGCGGTCGAGGACTAGTCCATTGTGACCTGAGGCGCTTTGCCGTTTGTCCGTTGAAACGGAGAACCGGCGATGGCACTCAAGATCAACGACACTGCGGCGCGCCGGCAATACACGGCAACGGATGGCCAGACTGTGTTTTCTGTGCCGTTCACCTTTTTTGAGGTGGACGAGCTAAAGGTCTACAACGACGGCACGATTTTGACCTATAACCCGACGCCGGGCAATGCCACTGAGTATTCTGTTGCTGGGGCCAACAACGATTTAGGCGGATCAATCACTCTGGGTGCACCGGGGGCTGCGCTGGGTGATGTGATTACCATCCTGCATGACGTGCCGGTTGAGCGTTTGACCGACTTCCCGCTGTCGGGGCCGTTCCAGATCGAAAGCCTCAACATCGAGCTGTCGAAGATCGTGGCGATGATCCGCCAGATGGAGACGACGCTGGGCCGGGTGATCTCGTTGGCGGTCAGCGACGTCAGCGCCGACTTTGTGCTGCCAGACAAGACCGAGCGCGCAAACAAGTGGCTGGCTTTTGATGCCAACGGCGACGTGGTGATGCGCGATGCCAACTCGCTGCCAAGCTATTCGTTCGGGTTCTTCTTCACGCTGAGCCCGGCCAGCAACGAAGTGGTCTGCATCCACGTTGCGCCGGAAGCCTTTGTGATCCCCGCCAACTTTGCCAGCCCCGCGGCGCGCGGCAGTTGCGGCACCAACCCGCTGGCCAGCTATATCTTGAGCGTCACCAGGAACGGCAGCGCGATCGGGACGATAACCATCTCGACCGGGGGCGTTTTCACCTTTGCCACCAGCGGCGGCATTGACCAGGCGTTTGCCGCTGGCGACGTTCTGCGGATCACCGCGCCCGCCGTTGCTGACACCACCATTGCCAATGTTGCCATTACCATTCGGGGGGTTCGCTGATGCCCAACCGTTACTACGCCGGGAACACGCTCGCCGGCTTCTTTCGCTCAAGCACGGCGGTTGTCGATGGTCTGACGACCGCAGGCTGGTTTGACAGCGCCTATGTCGCCAACGCAATCAATGTTCTCGGCGGTTCGTCCACGGCAAACTACATCGAGTCCCCAGTCTTTGCGGCCAGTGGAACGATTTGGTGGGTATTTGAACTTCGCGCTAACTCGCTCTCAGGAAACTCTTGTTATCCGCTCTGGGCTTATAACGGTGCGACCAATGCCTACCGTCTGAGCTACAACAGCAGCGGCTGTATGCTGGAATACTGGAATGGCTCGGCGTGGATTTCCGGTATGCGCGTATCCACAACTGATCCAAGTTCCGCCCGCGTTCGCGTTGCGGTCAAGATTGTCTGCAATTCCGAAATGCGGATCTATGTCGGCGGGGTTGAACTTGCGGCTGCAGCGATCACCGGAATTACGACCGGGCAAACCGCCGTTACCCGCACGCAGCATTGGACGGTCAACTCGACCAGCGGCAACTGCGCTTTTTCCCAGATCATGTGCGCGGACTATGACCTTCGGGACAGCCGCTTCATGGCTGCCGCGCTAACCGGCGACAGCGCCAGCAATACAAACGGCACCGGAGCAGTCACCACGATCAACGAAACGGTGCTGGACGAAAGCACCGGGGTCAGCCTCACCACTACGGCGCACAAGCGCGGGCAGACCCATGCCGCAATCACCGTGCCAGTGGGCTATGTCATTGGCGCGGCGGTGCTGAACGCGCGCGGGCGCGCTGCTGGCACGATCACTGATGGCAAGCTTGGCTTCCGCAGCGGCGGCACCAACTACTCCTCGAGCGGTCGCGGCTACAACAGCGGCTACGAGCCGCGCGGGTATATCATTGAAAACGATCCCAACACTGCTACCCGCTTCACCCAGGCTGGCTTCAATGCCGCTGAGACGTATCTCGAAGCGGTCTGATGCCCGCCTTTCGCGCCATCGCTACTCGCTCCGCTGTAGCCAGCGCAGCAACTATATCGCCGGCTAAACCGGCGGTCGATGGCGCGGGCGGGCTGTTGCTGGCGATTGTCACGACCGGCAGCACGGCCACGCACAACTGCGGCACGGCGGGCTGGACCAAGTATCAGCAGGTCAACACCGCGGCGAGCTTTGCCGGTTCGATTTGGTATGCCGCTGAGGACGCGGCTGCGCCGACCTTTACGTGGACCGGGGCCACGACCTGCTCGGCGCAGGTGGTTTATTATTCGGACCCGCAATCGCCGATGACTATTGGCATTGGCGCGAACACCTTTGACCATTCGGTATCGGGTTCGACGCACAGCACGCTGTCGATCATGTCAACGCAGAACAATGCGTTGGCGGTCTATGTCGATGTGTGCCAGCTCAACGTCTCTGCCACGACGCCGAGCGGCGGGTGGACCGAGCGCTCGGACACTGGCTCGGCCACCGATGGCGCGCGCACGGTGCTGGGCGATCTGCTGCTGCCAACTGTGGTGGGCAGCTTTACTGGCGGGCAGTCGCTGATTGCCGGCGATGCGCCGTGGATCCAGTGGACTATTGAATTGAACGGCACCTCGCCGGTCAATCAGGTCCAGGTCAGCAAGGCCGAGCTGGGAGCCGTTGTCGAACCGGCCGCAGGCTTTGCTGCCAGCCAGGCCGAGCTGGGCGCATGGCTTGATCTGCTGAGGGATACCCCGCGCCGCCAGTTCATTACGATCAACTAACCAGGAATGTTGTGACAATGACTGAACAGCGAACGCTAACTGATGAAGATGTCGCAGCAATCGTGAGCAAGCTCGAGGAGCGGATCGCGCAGAAGTTCTACGTCGATCTCGGCAAGGGGCTGTGGGGCGCAGTCTGGCGCGGGCTCTTTGCCATCGCGCTGATCCTGGCCGCCTACGGCGCAGCTAAGGGGGTGCCGCAATGAGCGCACCTGTTGGCTATGCCTGGCTCGATGAAATCGGCCAGCTCCCGCTCACCATTCAGGTCAGCCTGTCGCTGCTTGGCGTGCAGGAAGTGGTCGGCCGCGGTAGCAACAAGACGATCATTGGCTGGCGCGACGAGCTCAACCGTGCCGGCGTTGAGATCTCTGGCTACTCTGACGACGACATTGCTTGGTGCGGTCTGTTCGCTGCGATCGTTGCCCACCGTTCGGGCAAGACGGTGGTGCGCAATCCGCTATGGGCGCGCAACTGGGCCAAGTTCGGGACACCGGCACCGGCTGCCAGCCTTGGCGATGTGCTGGTGTTTCAGCGCGCCGGAGGCGGCGGGCATGTCGGCTTCTATGTGGCCGAGGATGCCACCGCTTATCATGTGCTGGGCGGCAACCAGAGCAATTCAGTCTGCATCACTCGGATTGCCAAGACGCGACTGCTGGCTGCGCGCCGCCCGTTCTACCGGCAGGCGCCGGAGAGCGTGAAGCCGTGGCCAGTCAAGGCCAACGGCAAGCTATCGAGCAATGAGGCATGAGCCGGGGCTGGCTGCGCCTCTGCGAGCTCATTGGCTTGCTCTTGCTTGGCAGCGGATTGCTCGGGCTAGCTGCTTACATGGTCCATGTCGGCCGGTTGGGTGAAGCCTTCGGCGCGGTGATCACAACGATCCCGCTGGTGATCCAGTCAATCCGCGGCATCGGACAGGCGCAGGCCATGCAGTCAATGGCTGACAATCTGGCGCGCTCGCGCCCGGTTAAAGGAGAAGAAGAATGATCAAGGGGCTGTTGAAGAAGCTCGGCCTGGGCAAAGGCGAGGCGGCGCTGATCGATGCGGTGGTTGAGCGCGCTGCTGATGCGGCAACGGGCGGTGCGGCCGGCAAGGTTGAGGATGCAGTCGAGGCTGTGGTTGGTGAGGTCAAGCGCCGCAAGAAGAAGTGAGGGCGGATTGCTCCGCCCCCTGTGTCAAGATTTGTGTCAACGGCCAAGCAGGGCAAGCAGCTCGTTCTCCGCTTCCTGCTGCAAGTTCATGCGCCAGCGGGCGTGCCAGGCCATCACCATTTCCTTGAACCGATCCTTGTCGGCCTCGGCTTTGGTCTGAAGGTCGGCGGCGTTCGGGCGCTCGGCGGCGGCCTTAGCTTTCTTTGCAGTCATGGCGCTTCTCCTCTGGCGGGCGGGTTCTCGCAGCCGTCTCCAGCGCCATCCTTTTACCGCGCTCCTCTGCGGCGTCAATAATCGCTTGAACGCCGCGAGCCAGATCGTCCATGTTGCTTCGTGGACTTGCGTTAAGCACCAGCCAAACAAGGTCGCGCGCCTCTTGTGTCGGGGTCATCACTTCCCCTCCAGTGCTGCGAGGGCTTGGCTGATCCCCGTCGTGGCCTCTCTCGCGGCCAGCTTCACCTGATCTTCGTCCGCTGCGTCGGCTATGATCGAGAGCGTTTCATAAGCATTACCCAAAGCCTCCTTCATCGCCGGGACTGCTTCGAGGGCGGAGAGGATGGCGGGGAGCATTTCGACAAGCCGAGCAAGGTCGTTGTTGTCAATCTCGCCGGGCTTAGCCATTTGCTTGTGCAGTGCTTTCAGTTCTTCAATCATTGTCGCCTCCGGGTGGGGTTGGTATTCGCCAGTGCCGTTGCAGGCGGGGCATTGCTCTAGATAGCGGCCATCAATCGGGCCAGTGCATCCCGGCGCGCCGCATTCCCATTCGGCATTGCCACAGCAGATAGGGCCTCCAGCTTCAAAGCCGCCCTCGCCGCCGCAAGTCTCACACCGTTCCATCATCGCCTCCGTCACATCGCAATCAGGTTGGCAATAGCCTGAGCATAGGCCGGCTCGGCACGCGCATGGTGTTGCGCTGCCTTGATCCCATTTTGCACCACCCACACTCTGCGGCCAAGCAGCTTGCCGACCTGGGCGTGACTGCGCCGTCCTCCGCTCGCTGGAATGGGCCGTTCGAGCAGCACAACATAGGCTGCTTGCCGGGCCAGTATCAGGTTGCGGGAGCGATCCCGCCCACGCAGCTCAGCCACCGTCACATCGAAGACGCTGGCTACGTGGGCAAGGATCTGTTCGCCGGTCATTCGGCTGGCTCCTCGTCGGCAAAGCGTAACCATTGCGGCACCCATGCAAGGGCAGCATCAAGCTCCTGTTGCGGAATACCGCTGATGCTCGAGCTGACCTCACCTTCACCGCTGCACAGCCGGTGTGCCAGACGGCGCAGTTCACCTTGTCCGATGCCGCGGTTCTTCTCCACCCAGGTGGGCGACACTTCGGCCAGCATGTCGTTGATCTGGCCCTTGCGGAACAGCTCCCAAAACTCCGGGCTGGACTGCCACGGCTGCGGTGCGGAGAACCCGGCCAGCCACTTGATGTGCTGGCTTTTGGTGCCGGCGATCTGTGCCTCGGTCATGGTCGCCAGCATTTCGGCGGCCAGCCAATTGCGATCGATGGTCTGCTGGAACAGAGCAAAGCCCTCGCTTGGTTCGGCTTGCATCCAATGCTCGCCCGTCCAATACCGATCTTCGACAGTCGAGAGGCCGCGCGTCTCATGGTTGCGTAGACCCA
>Ga0315905_10001175_pt1 | contig 28289 bp, 51 predicted proteins | sample LakEriMetagenome_5_FD_203522 | JGI IMG/M metagenome (GOLD analysis project Ga0315905, IMG submission 203522) | Freshwater fungal communities from buoy surface, Lake Erie, Ohio, United States - Buoy 4 MA121 | ecosystem: Environmental > Aquatic > Freshwater > Lake | place: USA: Lake Erie, Ohio...
CCATAGGCGGAGAGGCACCAACACCAGGAGCTGAAGTGCCGCCGCCAGAAGGAGCACCTGAAGCAGGAGCTGCACCAACGCCGGAAGCAGGAGCATAAATATAATTATGTCATGCTCGATTACGCCAATCACTGCCTTTCAAAGTACTAATTTAAATAGTAGAATAGATTCTTATTCACGATTGGCTGATCGAATCGTGCGTATGTTGGGTGCACCACTGATTTCTGTAGAAACACATCAAGACCAAATATTCGAAGCTATAGCTATCTCTTGTGAGATGTTTACAAAATTTGCTGGATATACCAAAGAATATCTAGTATTTGATTCTAATTTATATGAAAGAGGAAAAGGCATAAGACTAGATTATCTCTATACATTATCAAATACTAATTTGACAAATACACAAGTGGATAATCATACTACATTATCAACATCAACATCGCCTTATGTAAATGATCATGATCCAGTTTATGTAACTTTATCTACTATACCAGGATCATATTTTTCTTCTTCATCTGTATTATCATCTATTTTTTCTGATGATTTGAGAGCCAATCAAATTTTAGATAAAGAAATAAGAGATTTGGTAGTAACACATAATGCATCACTTTCTGCTTTATTTCAAGAATCTGATATTCAAAAATATTCTCTGAGAGGTGAAAAAGATGCATTACCTAATACACCCATTAATAAAATGTTTGACTATGATCTAATGGATTATCGTAGAGTTATTTCTGTTACAGACTTTGAAGAAGGTTCTACTTCGGGCATTAATACTTTATTCACCATAGAACAAACATTAGCACAACAGACATATTTCTCTTATGCAATGGGTAATTACGGGTTTGATCTTATTTCTTGGTATACATTAAAAGAGTGGCTTGAATTGAGAGAAAAGCTATTGTCCACGAGAAGAAGTTTTGATTTTGATGAAAGAACTCAGTATTTAAGAATGTATCCAGAACCTAATGATAGTACAAGATTCTGGGGTGTTTTAGCTTGCTATGTAGAGAGGCCTATTAGAGATATCATCAAGGAAATATGGGTTTATAAATATACTATGGCACAAATAAAAGTTCTAGTAGGTACTATTAGAGGCAAGATTCCAGTAACTATGTTTGGCGGTCAAATATTCAATGCTAATCTATTAGAACAGGGATTAGCTGAAATGAAGGAATTAGAACAACAATTATTCACAGCATCTGCTGGATATGGTGACGCCGATCCTACTGTATTTTTGGTGGGCTAATGATTAACAATAAGTTATGCCATCTTTATCAAGAGATCCAAGATTTAAGCAAGGCATATATACTCCTAAGTATAAAGAAAAATTTATTGGTAAAATAGCTATCTATCGTTCTTCATTTGAATTGCAGTTCATGAGATGGGCTGATAATAATCCAAATGTATTAGAATGGGGATCTGAGAATATTATCGTGCCTTATAAAAGCCCTATAGACAATAAAGTGCATCGTTACTATGTGGATAACTTTCTAGTCTTAAAAGAAGGCGAAACTATCAAAAAGTATTTGGTTGAAATAAAACCTTCTTCGCAGACACAAAAGCCCGTGCATTCCAATAGAAAAAAGAAGCAAACTATTCTTTATGAGAATGCACAATATGCCGTTAATATGGCAAAATGGGAAGCCGCAAAATTATTCGCAAAACATAAAGGGTTTGAATTTATCATATTAACAGAAAAAGAACTTTTTTCTAAATAAAGAAAAGATTTCCAAAAAGGTATAAATATCGTTATGCCTCTTAGACTAATTGTCGAAAAACCCGCACCTGAAGAACAGTTTGAATATATTCTAGAAGAAAAGGATAGAAATACACCAGCTACTCTTTTTATTCGTGGGCCATATATGATGGCTGAAGGCGTTAATCGCAATAATCGTCTATATCCTATTAATGAGATGCAAAGAGAGGTTGAACGTTATCGCACAGAAATGATTTCAACAGCACGTGCTATGGGTGAATTAAATCATCCGACCAATGCAGATGTTGATTTAGAAAGAGCTTGCCACTTAGTCACTGAATTAAAACAAGATGGTAATGTTTTTTATGGTAAGAGTAAAGTATTGAATACTCCTTGCGGATTGATTGTGAAGTCTCTTATTAATGACGGAGTTCGTGTTGGTATGTCTTCAAGGGCTTTGGGTCAATTAGTAGAAAGCGGTGGTAAAAATGTAGTAAAGGATATGAGGCTTGTTGCAGTAGATTGCGTAGCGGATCCTTCTTTTCCGAAAGCTTTCGTAAATGGTATTCTTGAATCTAAACAATGGGTCTTATCAGAAGATGGTAAGTTTGAAGAAGATTATGATCGATTCGAAAGAGGGATTTCTTCGTTACCTAAACACGAAGTAGATTCTTTCCTAAGAAAAATGGTGTTAGAGTTTATCAATAAAATTAAATAACCATAAATATCCTCATGAGCCAAAAACAAGCTATTAAAAAAATTATCCGTTGCATAAGTGAAAAAAATTATGCCGAAGCTGATAAATACTTGAAATTAGTCGTGACCGAAAAAATGAAGTCACGTATTAGAAAAGCAATTGCAACTCAAAATATTTTTTAAACGATATGCCTAAGGATATTACAACACTTTTAAAAGAAGCGACCAAAGACCTCCTTTCTGAGGAATCGCTTAAATTAATTAAAGAATCATTCGAAGCCGCTGTTAATGAAAAGGTTTCTATTCACGTAGAAAAAGCATTAACAGAACAAGATGCCGAATATACTAAGAAGCTCGAACATCTTCTAGAAGTTCAAGACACAGACCACACCAACAAGCTTAAGAGAGTTGCCGAAGCTATTGATTTAAATAACACCAAGAAATTACAAGCTGTTATTAAGCGTTATAGTCAAGCATTAACAGAACAAGCAGGGTCATTCAAGGATGGATTAGTTGATAATCTTTCTAAGTATCTTGATGTTTATCTTGAAAAAGCATTGCCTACTAAAGAATTAAACGAGGCTGTTAAAGATAAGAAGGCTCGTATCGTTTTAGAAAATCTTCGCAGAACATTAGCTGTTGATTCCGCACTTATGGCTGAGTCTATTCAAGAAGCAGTATTTGATGGTGCTAAGACCATAGCAGCTGCTACTTCTTCTAATGAACAACTTTCAGAACAAGTATCTACACTCTCAGAAGAGTTAGAACAAGTCAAGGCGCAATTAGTTCTTGAACAAAAACTTTCAGCAGTAACTCCAGAGAAGCGCTCTTATGTTAAGAGAGTTCTCCAAGGAAAAGACGCACAATTTATTACAGAAAACTTTGATTACACCATTTCACTTTTTGATCAAAAGGAAGAAGAAAGAGTAGAAGCTCTTAGGGAAGAAGCATCAGAAAAGACAGTAATCAGAGAGTCGGTTTCAGTACCTTCTTCAGAAGAAGAGTTACTTGAAGAATCCACAACCGCAATTTCAACCCCTTTCCTCCCAGCTTACTTAAGTGAGCTCGGGAAGTACTAATTTAGTCGAAGTAACAAATTACTTGAGCATCCTGGACGAAAGTCCTTGAGGTCGAATAAAAAATAAGAAAGGAAAAGACAATCTTTATGCAAATCAAACCTACACAAGCATATATCGATAAGAGTCGTGCAGAAGCACTTCTTGAGAAATGGGCACCAGTGCTCAATTATTCTTCCAAGACAGTCGCTCCTCTCGAAGACAGTCACACCCGTTTAAACACCGCAATGCTTCTTGAGAACCAAGAATCATGGTGCATTAGTGAAGCTAATGTCGCCGGCGGCGGCAGTTCCGTTTTCGGTTCTGTTGATGCAGGTAGCACCGGTGGCCGTTTCGGCAACGCTGATAGCTACGCAACTGGTGATGCACGTCTTCCTAAGATTCTCATCCCAATGATTCGTCGTACATTCCCTGAACTCATTTCTAATGAGATTGTTGGGGTTCAACCAATGAGTGGTCCTGTTGGACTTGCTTTCGCTCTCCGTTACAAATACGGTACCGATGCACTCGGTGCTGGTGGTGCTGATGGTGGAGTCGGCGGTAATTCAACAAATCACCCATATTTTGCAACTTCATCACCCGGCGGTGAAATTGGTTATCAACATCTTGATACTCGATTCACAGGTGCAACAGCAGGTGCCCTAAGTGGAAACGCAGAATGGGCATTCGCAGCACAAGATCAAGGTGTTGCTGAAATTCTTAAGAATTTCGAAGTTAATTCCAAAATTCCTACCGTTGAAGTCTCCTTCGAGAAGACAGCAGTAGAAGCAGGAACACGCCGCCTCGGTGCACGTTGGTCCGTTGAACTTGAACAAGATCTTAAGAACATGAACGGCATCGATATCGACGCTGAGATCACAAATGCTATGGCATATGAGATCCAAGCAGAAATCGATCGCGAAATGATCATCCGTATGATCCAAACCGCACTCAATGGTGGACAAGGAGCTGGATATTCTATCTGGAGCCCAATTTCCGCTGATGGTCGTTGGTTAGTTGAGCGCAATCGTGATTTCTATCAACGTTTAATCGTTGAAGCAAATCGTATTGCTGTTCGTAACCGTCGTGGTGCTGCTAACTTCGTTGTAGCTACACCTCGCGTATGTGCAATCCTTGAAATGCTTCCTGAATTCCAGTGGGCACCAGTTCAAGGTTCTGTAAATACACAACCAGTCGGAGTTGCCAAAGTTGGTAATCTCGGCGGTCGTTTCAATGTATATCGCGATACCCGTACAGAAGTACAAAATACTACTCAATATGGTGATCAAGGTTATGGCAATCCCCGTAAAGGTGTTGAATATGCTCTCCTTGGATACAAGGGACCAGAATTCTACGACACCGGTATTATCTATTGCCCATACATCCCAGTTATGGTTCAGAGAACAATTGGTCCTAACGATTTTGCACCTCGCGTTGGATTGCTCACACGCTATGGCGTTGTTGACAATATCTTCGGTGCTAATCTCTATTACCACATTATTCTTGTCAAGAATTTGGGAGAAGCATTTACACCCGGCGCAAACAGCGTATACTTCTAAGAAGTATTGTAAAGCTAAAACCTTTAAGATCCGGTTCGAAAGAGCCGGATCTTTTTTTAGTTAAAGGATAAATAATCACATGGCAACACAAACCGATTCAATCGTATTCGTATCAACTAGAGCAGAAAGTTCTGTATACGGGGGTTCTAATAATCTTAAGTTAGGTTCACAAGTAGCTACTATTAGTGGTAAGACTATTGTTGGAGTAGCTTATAATCTTATTACCAATACACAATCAGCATCCTCCGTTGTTAAATTAGGAACTGGTGCATTGGAATTATCTGCAGGCAGTGCATATGACGGACAAACACTTTATGTATATTGTGAAGATCGTACTGCAGTACCATTTGTTTTAGATATAGAAACTGAAATCCAAACACTAGGTGACACATTTGAATATCTTTGGACACCCAATGAAGTACGTCTTCGTAGACAAGAGATAATCTAATTACAATTTACCACCAGATTTGTGAGTGGCGTGTTCTTCACCTAGGAGATCACGCCACTTTTTTCTTACCCGTTCTCTCAAAGCATCTACTCCAGATTCTTTAATAGCAGAGGTTCTAAATCCAGAACAAGTCACATAATTAAGTACTCTACGTACACGCCATGGATCTTCTGGATCCTTTTCAAAGTAATTTGTAAGCTTTTCAAGACATTCTTTGCCTTGTGTATTCCATTTACCTTTAAACCAAAGACGTAGCTTTTGCCATTCTGGATTATCAACTACCTTCTTGATATTGGTTCCTTTAACAATTTGAGCTTCATTCTTCATAGAAGCATTATAAGAGGTTTCCTATAATTCAATTTCATTAAAAGCTGTTACATCTACTTCAGTATTTCTGGCACCAATCTTATAGGATGTAATACCTGTTTCTTGAGGTGCTACTTGAACTTTATCTGAATTCATAAATGCATCATACCAAGATCCTAATGGATTCTTTTTGGTATCAAAAATCTTTTTATAACCCAAAGAGGTTAAACGATTATTAGCTAACCATTCAACATATTGTTTTAATACATCAGCATTAAGACCTAAGAGTCCTCCATTAGAGAATAGATAGTCTGCCCATTTCTTTTCAATATCTACGGCTAATCCATAAGCATCATAGACCTTTTGTTCATTCTCTCTTACAATAGATTGAAACCCTTCTTCGGGATTATCACGAAGATAAGAAAGAATATTTTGACTTACCGCAACATGAAGGTTTTCATCTCTTGCAATGAGCTTAATGATCTTAGCATTTCCCTCCATCTTTCCTCTTGCGCCGAAGAAAAAACTACATACGAAAGAAGTATAAAAAGCAAGACCTTCAGTAATTTGCGTAGATAGAAGCGCATCAAATATCTGAGTTCTGAGATCACTATTTTCCCCAAATAATTTATCATAATCTTTTTTAGCAGCATTGGCTCGGTTTTGAATCTCTTCGTCTGCAAGAATAGAATTCCAGAATTTAGATTCGTCTGGATAAACATTCTTGAGAATATGTGAATAAGAACGAGAATGAATATTAGATTCAAAGAAAGCCCATACATTCATTGCTGCTTCTAATTCTGGGTTAGAGACATACTCAGCCATTTTAAAGATAGACCTAGACAACATACTATCAGTCATGGTTTGCCATTTAAGATTTGTATCAAAAACAAATCTCTCAGCATCTGATAATTCATGATAATCATTACGATCTTTTAAGAGAGACACTTCATTTGGTCTCCAAAAGAACTCTTCCATCTTCTCTGCCAATTCAAACAATTTTGGATATTTTAATTGATCATACCGCTGAAGTGAAAGATCTTTACCTAAAAATAAAGGTTCATGACGCGTATCAACATTAGTAATATTCAAAACAGTTCTCATAATTTTATTATAGTATTATTTTTTAGATATCCATTTAATTCGTTTGCTGCTCTTCTTTTTTCTTTTAGAACCAGTACACATAGCCTTAGTAGGTCTGCATGCTGGGTATCCTTTTCTTTTTTCACCTTCTTGTCGACCGCATGGTTTACCTGTTTTACAATCAACCCAACCCTTTCCATGATTGCGGTCGAACCAACCTTTTAATCCTCTTTCTTTTTCTAAGTCAAATTTTTCTAATAAAAATTCAACTAATTCTTGAAATTTGTTCATTTCTTGTTACCCCAGTTTTTAGCCCCCTTCTTCCTGCATTTTACTAAAGCACCAGAAGCATATGCCGAAGGCCATACTTTATATCTACTCTTTACCTTATAATAGCAAGCATCCTTCTTCTCACGAAGAAGGATGTCAATCATCTCATTTACCGAAGCCATATTAATATTTATGGCATTATAACGTACAAGCGCCTCCTGCACATTTCTCATCTGAAGCAGATTGTTTATCACCATCAGATGTATTTGAATAATAGAGACACTTAATACCCATAGAATAAGCATAAAGAAGATCTTTAATTACAACTGAATCAGGCAATAGGCGATCAGGATAATTATCATAGTTGTAATAGAGATTACCGGAAATAGCTTGATCAATCCATTTTTGGGCTGCAGCCATTACATTGATAAATCCAGTATTACTTTCCATATCAAATGCTAATGTATATTTGTTTTTAGTAGTAGCATAGTTAGGAACCAAGACAGGAATAGTCGATGCCTTTGATGTTTTATAAGTCATTAAAGATCTTACTGGCTCAATGCCATTAGTTGAATTTTGAATAACAGATGAACTTTCAACAGGCATCTGAGCAGTTAATGTGCTATTACGTAATCCATGTTTAAGAATTCTTTCTCTCAAACCTTCCCAATCTAAGGATGGTTTTCTGGTTACTACTTGATCGATCTTCTTTTTATACGTATCGATAGGCAATACACCTTTACTATATTTCGTTAAATGAAATTTCTCACATTTACCTTTTTCTTCAGCTAAAGTAGAAGAGGCAGATAATAAATGATATTGAACTTTTTCAAACCATTCATCAACAAAATTAGCAGCTTCAGTGTCTGTGTACTTGATATTATTTTTAGCAAGCAATGCAGCTAGGTTGGTAACACCAACACCCAACGCTCTTCTACCTTCAATAAAGTTCTTAGCAGCAGGTGTAAACCAGTCTTGATATGAAATTAATTCATCTAGCATACGGACAATAATGTCACATGTATTAATCAAATCTTGATCATCCTTAATCTCTAGCAAATTAAGCGCAGAAAGTATGCAAATACCGATTTCACCATTTGGATCATCAATATGGTTAATTGGAGTTGTCGGGAATGTAATTTCAGTGCACAGATTAGTCATGGTAACACGATCTAAGAATGCCCCGTGTTCATTACAATGATCAATATTCATCACATAGATACGGCCTGTTTCTGTTCGTTCTTTAACAAACAATGACATTAGTTGCTTTGCACTTATCTTGCGTTTATACCGTATTTTTGCGTTGTTCTCAGCGGCTTTATAGAGCTCATCAAATTCAGGTAGTCCCCATGAATCTACTAACTCAGGAACCTCGTGCGGAGAGAACAAAGTGATGCCTTCATTCTTCATGAATCTCTCATAAAAGAGTTTTGAGAATTGAATGACATAATCAAGGTTACGTACACGAGAATCTTCTGTTCCACCATTGTTTTTCAAAACAATAACATCTTCAATATCCCAATGCCAGAAGGGTGTATTAACCGTACCGCCACCACCTCTCAATCCATTTTGTTGAAGAGATTTGACTGTAGATTCAAATACTTTTAAGAAGGGAATAGCACCTGTATGAATTACTGCACCACCTTTAATCTCTGTGCCCAATCCACGAATACGACCAAAATTTAATCCAATGCCATAGCGCTGTGCTGTTGCATAACCAGAAGCCATAACAGAAGAAAAGATACTTTCTTTTGAATCACCGACATCAATCAAACAACAAGATGCATATTGCTTTAATGGACCCCTAATACCAGCCATTTGTGGCGTGGGTAAATTGATTTTGAATTTAGAAAATGCATCATATGCTTTCTTTACATAATTTAAACGAACATCTTGAGGATACTTATGAAAAGCAACCATAGCAATAAGCATATAGACAAATTGTGGTGTTTCGTAAATCTCTTTGGTTTTTCTATTTTGAATGAGATACTTATCAACTAATTGCTTAATGCCAGCATAAGTGAAATTATAATCACGATCATGATTAATTTTTTCATCAAGCTTATCAATTTCATCAGCAGAATACATGTTTAATAATTCTGCATCATATACTGAACGTTCAATATTTTTCTTAATGAGATCAATGAGCTTTGGGGGATTTTTCCCACCCCAGACATCTTTTCTTAATTGATAATTAAGAAGTCGGGATGCGACCCATTGATAATTAGGAGATTCTTCTGTAAAGAGATTAGCAGCCGATTCAATTAATACTTTATGAATTTCTTTTGTAGAAATACCATCTACAATATTAATCTTAGCGTTAATTTCGATATCTGAAAGAGATACACCTGCGATCCCTTCTATAGCCCACGAAATAACCTTATTAATCTTCTCAATATCGAACTCTTCTTTCTCTTTATTTCGCTTCACAACTTTCATAGGACATGTATTTAGGAAGTATGATTATGACTCACTGCGTTTAAAAAACAATGATTAAAATAGATAAATAGCTCAGAGTTTCTTTATATTTTCAATAAAGAGAGCTACTTCAGGATCTGATTTCTTAATACTAATACTTTCAAATCTAGCCAAGTCATCATTTTCATTTAAATTCTTAATGTCATCAAGAATTTCTTTATCTATTACAGGAACCTTCTTATCTACTTTTAGTAGATCACGAATTTCATCAATTGAATAACCACGATTCAATAATCCCGATGCTTGCCTGCAAACATACTTCTTTTGAAGTTCTTCTTCTGTTCCAAATTCTGTTACCTTCTTTTGGTAATATTCATTATTAAAATTAAAGCTCTTACCCGTAATTACACAAGTTACTTTTTTTGCCATAACCTATATTAAGAGTGTTTCTTTCTTTTTCTCTTCTTTTTAAGTAAAACGGGTTTATTCTCCATGGGATTAGTACCCATTGGAACATAACCAGCAAAGTTCACAGAGAATGGATATTGATTTTGAGGCGCGTAAGGCGGATTAAAATCTTCAAGCATCATTAAAATTAATTGATCTAAATTCATATTATTCCCATGGAAAGACTAACCATGTATTTTTTTCAAAGCGCCTACTATAGAAATCCGGTTCTAATGAAGTACCTTCCTTCATGTATGGTGCTAATGTATATACATTCTCGAAATAATATTTATAATTATCTACTGCAAATCTAAATGTATCACCTGAATCTGAAAGATCATCTACAATTAATACATTTTTTCTTTCAGCTAACATATTAATAATACTATCATAACATGTTTGATACAATAATATTTCAGATTGTTTATTGTCTGATGTATAAGATTTCAATCCCATCATCCTCATTGGAATATTTAAACGATTAGAAATAATGGTAGCAGGAATAGAACCGCCTCTCATCAATCCAATAACAAGATCAAACGTTTTATTTTTAATTTGTGAAATGCATGCATCAATATCACTTTGGAAGTCTTGCCAATTAATAATTGTTTTTTCCATAATTTATTATAATAACCTTTTCGTTAAATATCTACATGGCAGATGATTTCTATGCAATTAAGCGCATTTATGAAGGTTATAATGTAGGTACACAATCTAGTTATCAGCATGCTGACGTTACATCTGATCATGATAATTCTTATGAAACAACTTCATCAATGATGGGTCCCGGACATGGTGCTGTTGTTGGAAGTAATACGGGATTGGGTTCTGCTAAGGATATCTTAGAAGCACCTATAAAAAGATATTCGGCAGAACAATTAAAAGATGAATTAATCAAAAAAGTAAGCGAGGAATTAGATGAAGCTAAAGAACAGAAAATGGGATACGCTGAAAACTCTCTCAAGCGTTTATTAAATTTTCTTCTAGATTTAGATAAAACCGAAGATTAATCTTTTGTTATAATATCATGGATAGTGTCTATCGTCCATGAAAATGCTGCAGCAGCAGTCGGAAATAATATCGCATATACTACACCGTATTTTAAAAATATTAGCGGTGATAAAAAAGCACCCGACCAAAACCCGAGACACAATGAACATTTAAATAGTTCATTAAAAAAATCATCCTTTGACAAGAAGGATCTAAATTTATTAAGGATTGACCCATATTTTAAGATATAGGTCAATCCCAATGCACTAATTAACTCAAACCACATGAATCATTTTCAGCTGATTGATATTTTTCAACTGCTTCACTAAGCATGAGAAATTCTTCTTTTGTCAATTTAATTTTTCCGCCATAATCATCTGAAATAGTAAATGCATTTTCCTCTTCAGAAATGACCGGGCAACATGAACCGTTTCTACCACAAAGTGTGAATTTGAACATATATTAATTTAAGATTACAATGTTTATTTTCAATAAATAAAAATATGATTTCTTATAGGCAGTTAATTAATGAGCAGTTATATTATAAAATGAGAGCTCAAAATGAGAAAGCTGCAGATTTAATTACAAATGCAATTTCTGTAATAAAGGAATTGGTCATGCGCAATCATAAGAATGATATGTCTTTTGCGAAATTTTTAGTTTCAGCTTTTAATTCAAAACACCCCCAAAACAGGGATAATAATTTATATTTTTTGCAAAGTGAATTAGAAAATAAAAATTTTAAAGTATCTTATGTAGATAATATAGAGGGATCGGCACCAGAGAATATATTATTCCCCGGATTGTATTTCGGAAAAGCAAAACTATTTGATGAAGAAACACAATCAGAAATTATGGTTGATGTATTTTTTTCATCGCAATTGAAAGGAGGAGATGCATATTATCAAGAACCCAATAGTATTATTATATGTGCTAGTATTCTAGATAATACAATATCTGAAATTCACGGAACTATATATCATGAATTAATTCACGCTACACAGCCAGTTAAAATATCCCCGCGCCGTTATAGACAAAGTCGTGTTATAACTGGTAAAGGTGATAAAGTACGACTAGATGACATGCATAATTATATTCGCGCTGGTGTTGAATTCGAAGCCCAGCTGGGGGGCATTATTCGTTCTTTCAAAAACAATTTTATTTTGTTATATAAAAAATCTCCAAATAATCAACTTTGGCAAAAAACAAGACAAATACAATTAGATAATTTAAAAAAATTAACTCAGTTATCCAGAAAAGATGTTTTGAAAGAATTCAGTATAAATTTTACTGAAGAAAATAAAATGCCTTATCCTAATTCAATTATACCCACAACATCTTTATATTTGCTAAGATTGTTTTATTATGCTTCTTTAGGAGAAGAAAAAACCGCAACCTCTAATGCAGGAAGGTTGCGGTGGAATCAATTAATTAATGCTTTTAAAAAATTATATACGGAATTATCAACAGATCCTAATTATTCTACTAAGTAATTTGTCTGAATGAATTTTTTAACTTCATGTACAAAGATACTTACTCTTTCTTCTACAGTACCTGATAGCCTAATAATCTTGGGTGGATTTTTATACGTAGAGATATTTTCTAACCAACGATCATAGTAATAAACTACTTTATCAAAAAATTCTCTATCGGTTGGTCTAATACCATCTTCTTTTAATTCCAATTCCGGTTCAATATAAAAGATAATATCATAATTCTTATAACATTTTGATGCAATGATTCCTAATGCATGTTTAAATTCATAATCATCAAAATTCTCAAGTACTGCTTGCGTGTATGCCAAGCCATCTAATACACAACGATCTGCAACAACTAATCCTTTCTTCTTACTATATTCATAATATTTTGAAATAACAAACAGCTGCGTTACTTCATCACCATCTTGATTAATAGGAAAACCTTGCTTTTGCAAATCTCTAATCGGTGATGAAATGAATTCATAATCTTTCATCATGGCATTATTTTTTAATGCATTGCATAAAGTAGTCTTACCTTGACTATGTGCACCTGAAATACAAATATACATATTTTTATAATATAATGAAAATTACTTTCTGCCAACGATTTGTTTGAAAGATTCAATATTATATTTGATAAGATCTAATTGATCATCATCCAATGTTGTTGAAATATTATCCGCCAATAATCCTTTTGGTTTATCTTTGAGTCCTAAATCACCACTATACTTCATGTAATTGAAGCCTGCCATTACTGGATTGCTAGTGTCGACACTTCTAATATTGTAGATATTTTTATCGTAGTAGTAACGAAATTCTTGAGGTAATGCACAACCTAATAAGTGATGTGGTTTATTCCAATTCCAAATACCATCATCAATTAAATTTTGAATCAATCTTTGTCTCCCGTTAACCATTCGTTCATACTTATTATTGCCAAGTCCTGTCCATTCAAAATAGCTATATGCAAAAGAAACAGCAATATAATCAGCATGATCTGACATAAATTTATAGCACCGCACAAAGTCTTGATATGTTTTACCTTGTGTAGCACCAATCTTTAATGATTTAATATCATCATATTTGGTTACGAACTTATCAAAAGAAATAATAGTAGCATCAGCATCTTCCCAAACATCTGGGACAATATAATATGTAGGTTCTAGCTTAGTGATCCATTTATAATATTCTTCACTTTCGAATGCTTTCCCTAATTCAAAAATACTATTATCTAATAGTACTTCCCGATTAGATAATACAGATGATCTAAAGAAATGATAATAATGTGGATTATGTTCAAATAGATGAACTAATGCATAATCATAATCATTATAATTAACAGAATCTTTTAATAAACATAAAGGTGATTCATGCGATACTTTAATATTCATATAATGATTATATTGAGATACTTTAGGTTAATCAAGTAAATATTTTTGTGGAGATTCTTAAACTAGCTGGAGACTTTAGGGGAAAGATGAATGACATAGACCGGATCGTTAAGATGTCACAGGGCTTAATGTGCTTAGGGATGACTGCAGCTTCTCTATTAACCAATCCAGCAAATTTATTCAAAGCTGCTGGGTTTATAGCTGCCTCTGCTGGAAATTTAATAGCTAATGCTGTAGCGGGTCAAATTTCTAGAAGAATAGGAACATTGACTAATATCATCAGCACACCACTTAAACTAATAAATTCCTATATCAAGAGTTTGACAAACACTTTAGATAATCTGGAAAGTACTTATAAAAAAATAAAGAGCAAAAAAACAGACCTCAAAAGTTTTTTATTTCAAACCCAAAATTGTGCTGTACAAGCAGGCAATTTTTTAAATTGTATATCTGCCATAATAGCTAAGAAAATAACAAAAAAAGTATTATTAAAAATAGATACTGAATTTGATAAAATACAAAAAGAAGTCTCTGCTTCAGTATATGCTGCTGGTGGTATATTAGAACAAAGTGCCGGCAGACAGATCAGACAAGTAGAGAGATTGTCTAAACAATTAAATGCAATGTTGTAATTATGTCATCAATACTAACAGAAAAAATTTACGGCTTTACTAGAGGTATTGTTATAAAAAATGATGATCCCTCAAAAAGAGGGAGGGTTAAAATATTCTTACCAGCATATCCGGCGTTAATATTAAATGGATCATATTCCATGAATAAGCCAGGTGTGAAAATTCAGCCCTCAGATGTAGCGGCACAATATTTAAAAACAGAACAAGTGGCAGCTGCAGCACGTGCTGCCATATCTTCTGATACTGTCCCTTCTGCACTGCCTCCGAGTGTAATGGAAGAAATTGCTAAAATTGTACCATGGGCTGATCAAGCTTCGCCATTAATGGGGAGCGGTGGTATGGGTGTTTATGATGCATCAACGGGAAAATATAATGTCGCTGACGTTTCAAGAAACAGTAGTGATATATCGCCCGCAAAAAAAGAAGCAAAACGAATAGCAAATTCTGTTTTTCCTGATGCAAAATCTACTGGTGCAATTGATACTAGAAGCCGTTTGGGAGTACCTAGTCACACACATAATTCAGCACGCGGGTCATTTTCTATACCAAAAGTGGGCTCTCATGTTTGGGTTTTTTTTGAAAATGGAAATGTAAAGAGACCAATTTATTTTGCATATTCATTTAATGATGATGAATGGAATTCAGCATTGGATGGCACTCCAGATGCACCTAGTATACATCAACCCAGTGCTATTCCTTCAGAAAGCTACGTTGGTTCACCTAAACTTATTGCTGGCAAATATACTTTAACAGAAAGGGGTGGGACACTAGAAATAGTAAACACTCAAAATTTTGAAGCAGTAAAGATTACTGACTTTCATGGAAATACCTACCAATTAACTAATCAAGGCATATTTGAAAATACTGCAACAGGAAAAAATAAATCTACACATATATCAGGAGATTATTTTATTAAGGTGGATGGTACGTATAAAGTAGAAGTATCCGGTGATACTCAAATAGTAAGCAAAGGCACTAAACATCATGTATCCGGAAATTTAAAAGATGTTCCCTTGCAGATGGAATGGTTATCAACAAGTGACGATGCAAGAAAGAATGCAGCTAAGTTTAAAGCACCACCAGACTTTTCAAAACTAACAGAAAATATTTCAAAGTCTGCAGAAAAGAAAGCCCCTAATGATTTCTTTTGTTTACCCAAATTTTTGAATTTTAAATTACCCGGAATTCCGTTTACTTTATTTTTGAAGCAATTAAATATGCTATTATCAAAAATAAAGAGAGGTATAGATATGGGATTAACTGTAATTAAGGGTGTACAAGAAATGTCTGATGCAATATTAGCAATAATAAGGAATCCTTTTGCATTCATTTTCAGTCTTTTAGGTGATCCTATTAAACTATTAGGCATTTCTTTATGCAACGATAAAAAGAAAAAATAATATATGTCTTGTTCTCCAGATAAAAATCAAATCCAAGCAATTGCAGCGGCACGGCAAAAAATTAATTCTGCGACTAAACTAGTACAATCCTTCGGTTCTGGTTCGATTATAAAAGGAATGGGTGCGAAATTGGTGGGCAGTTTTAAAAAGCTTTTTAAACCACCTACTGTTGAAGAAAGACAAGATCACGCATCAGTAATAGAAGACACTGCCTCTAAACTAACAGACATTGAAACACAAATGTATCCTGGCGGAACTGAAATTATGTCTTACACCAATGATTTGCATATTACTGTTGGTGGGGCATATGTATCTTCTCAAACAAGTCCTCCGATTAGAAAAGTTGATGGCCTGCCTGTTATTGAAAAGATTGAAATTAAAAATCAAAGAACCGATGCAAAAATATCGACTGCGCCGTATGTGGAGACAATGTCACATCCTGTTCCTTTTGGCAATTACTCTATATTGGCTAACAACAGTTATAATCTTGTAGTAGGCGCAAATGGAATAGTCATGTCCACAGAAGGCAATATGGACCTCAATGCATTTGGTGTATCTACCATATCATCATTGCATGGATTAAATTTAACAACTTCTGAAGGCAACTTAAATATTATTTGCGGCAATCATGTTCACATAGTAGGAAAAACTGTTAATATTCAAACGTGTAATGAAAATGATCAAGTAGTCATCAATAGTAATTTGGGCATTAAGAAGAATGCAGTAGTTCATGGTTCTTTATATGTAGATGGTGAAATATATGCGCAACACTTAACAACACCAGCACAAACACAAGAAACATCAGAGTCTATGGCCAAGGGATTCTTACCGCCAGAACAGGTAATGGCTTACGCAGATATAGGTCCTCTAATTACTTGGATCAAGCAAAATTTTGCTATGATATCAGTATCTATAGCTAGTCAAATACCCCAGGGCCCACATGGGTATATATATGCCCCAACGCTACCAGCTACTATCTATTATCCGGGAATGAAACTGGCGTGCAGATCATTTGACTATATGGGCATGGGTATACCAAATGGAATGTGGGCTATGATGCCGGGCGGTCCAGTAGGTAGTGTTATGGACCCGTTTGCTATAGGCGATATTCATATGGGTGATAACGGTCAGAAAGCAGTAAGTATATTGCCGCATAATCACCAATACTATGGTCCAGCTTCTTCTAAGCTACAAGGTAATGGAGATGTTAGAGATGCTGCTTCTGTTATTAATTCTGGTATTACTGGCGAAGCTAAAGGTGTAATACACGGTGGATCAGGACTCCATGTTTAAACAATTAAGTAATCTGTATTAATTAAATCATTAAGTGTCAGAGCGCCAGCATAAGACATAGAGCTTTGCAAATCTTCTTGAATTTCTTTTAGCTTCTCAAAATATGTAAACCCGTTTGTCGGTAATAACATCTTCTTACCTTCTACATTCTTTTTAAACCCTTTATTTTCTGCAGAAGCTGAACCGAAATATACCTTTTCACCATTAATGATTTCACCTGGGCTATCTACACATTGAGCAAAGATACTACCAGCCATAACAAAGTCTGCACCTGCAACCAATGCTTTAGCAATGTCGCCGTTATGTTGAATACCCCCATCAGCAATTAATTTAATAGAACTACCGCACGATTCTCTAATATTCTTTACTGTAGAAAACATGGGTGTAAAGAATCCTGTTTTTAATTTTGTAATACAAGACTTTCCTGGTCCGATTCCTATTTTAATAACATCTGCTCCCCATGAAATTAAATCTAATGCAGCTACTGATGTTCCTACATTACCCGCAATAATAGTAGTATCTGGAAATATTTGTTTTAAAAAAGATAACATCTCTCTCATACTTCTACAATGCCCATGTGCTACATCTACTGTAATATAATCTAGAGAAAGATTATCAGTTTGAATTCTTCTCAAGATATTATAATCTTCATCTTTTACACCGACCGAAATAGAAATAGTATTCCACCCTTCTTTGTTTGCATGCAAAACAAATTCATAATTATCAATACCAAATCTATGCATTACATAGAAATAATTATTTGATTGTAATTTATTAGCTAAATCATAATCAATAACACATTTCATGTTAGCTGGCATTACAGGCAATTTAAATGTTTTATTGCTTAAAGTAACATGAGTTGATAATTCTGATCTACTAGTACCGTCAAAGTATTTCGGTACTAGCGCAACGTCATCATAATGCAGAGCTTTATTCATAAGCTCAGTATAGTGGATTAAATTACTTTATCAACCAATCCGAACTTTAAACAAGTATCACTATCCATCCAAAGATCATGCTTTAAGATGGAGTCCAATTCTTTCATTGGAATCTTAGTATATTGTTTATAGAGATTTTTAATAAGCATCATTAATCTCTTATTATTTTCTTGCCCATCATTCATCTGTTCATAAGTACCAGCACATACAGATGATAGTTGATGGATTAACATAAAAGCATTCTTTCCAATAAATCTCTTCTTGCCAGCAATTGAAATAATAGTGGCAGCAGAAGCCGCTGCACCTTCTACGTAGGTATAAACACGGCTCTTAAGATCTCTAATAGTATCAACTGTAGAGATACCGGCAAAAAGATCACCGCCATAGCTATTGATTCTTAAATGAATAGTCGGAATGAAGTCTTCTTCATTCATAATCATCTTTGCTTGTTGAAGTTTATTATCAACTTCTCTAAGGAGTCTATTTAATTCAGCACAAGACTGTGTATGAATATCACAATAAAAGAATATTGAATTGTCGACAGATTTAATAGAACCAGCAGATGTAATCAAATCAGCCATTGGTGGTGCAGGTAAAGCTTCCTTTGAAGATTGCTCTCCCTCTGTTGTCAGACCCCATTTTTTTAACATTATATTAATTTATCTTATAGGTCTATTTTAGCAAACGAGAAAAGCCTAGAATAAAGACTCTATTGCCATTGTCATCTAATACATCAGTAGCATGACATTTTACCATTGTTATTTCTTCGGTGATTCTATGTTGATAGCGAAATGTCTCTTCAAATGGAATTCTATTTTCTACCATATCGTGCCACTTTTCTTGTACATGATCACGATCTTCGGGATGTATAGATAACAACCAATTATGCCCTAACGCTTCTGATTCAGACATACCGGTTAATTGTATCCATTTGCTATTTACTTTAATGCATTTACCCATAGCATCACAAAGAAAATGTGCTAGCTCTAATGTATCTAGCATAGTATAAATCAATTTACCTTGCAATTTAATTTCCGAATAAATGTGTGTTTGATGTTGTGCTATTTCTTTTATGGATAATGGCATTTCTTTTAAGCTATCCAAAAATTCTTTTATATCTGAATTAGTGAGTTTCTTCTTAATATAAAGATAAGTAGAAAACAAAGTTAATGCTGTGGATACAGCATAATATAACCAAGTAGAATGATTCTTTATTATTTGTAAGAAGAAATCTTCCATGATATTAGGGTTGTTGGTTATTGTCTTCTTTATTTTCTAATTCACCCGTATCAAACAATGCCTTTAATGAAATTAAACACGGCATAGCCGATTTAAGAAGAATACCTGCCCATTTAGATGGATTCAAAGAACTGAAAACAAAATCAATTTGATCCAGTTGAGATATAAATGCAATGAGAAATGTAGTAACAACATATCCCATGATTTTTGTTTTGTTCTTATTTTCCATATTAATATTTAATCAAATTTAAACAAAAAAAATCGCAGGATTACTAAAAAAAAGTAATCCTGCGAATATTTATTTATCTCTTTTAACTAATTTGCACGCGTTTTAATTTATCTTTTGTTGCTGCTTTTCTAGGAGCGGTGATGGTCAAAACACCGTCTTCTTGTTTAGCATTCAACAATTCAATGTCAAAGTCCTTATTAATAGTATAGGACCTAGTGAATGTTTCTTCTCGCTGGCCTGATTGTGAACGAACACTTCGTTTAGCAGAAATGTAAACTTCGTCTTTTCCAACTTCGATAATGGTGTCTTCCTTCTTTACACCCGGCAAATCCACCTCAATAGATAAGCCATCTGCTGTAGTAGAGAAACGTGTAGTTTCTTCTGAGAAGTTTTGTAATAATGATCCGGGGCTAATATTGCCTATTAAGGACCAGGGGTTACCGACAAGCTTGTTCCAGAGATCATCTGAAAGTAAACTTGTCCCGACTCGTGGGATTAATGATGTACTCATAATATTAATGTAGCAAATTAAAAATAAAAATATATGTGCTACAAAAATATTTAACCTACATTTAATTTTATTTCAATATTTTCTAGTAAGAAATGATATTGCGGTTTAAAATAACCACGAGCTTCTTTTAATGAATCTCTAACGTACTTAGGATTCAACCAAGTTAAATGCCCTTGCAGTACACCGCCGCAAGGAGATTTAGATACGATGTACTGAAGAGCTAATCTTTCGTCTGAAGTTAATTTGTCTAGATTACTTCTTGCTACCATTTTTCATGTTTTTTTGAATAGCTGCACTACGGGCTTTTTCCCAACCTTCAATCTTACCATCCTTATTAACATCATAAGCACCTGATTCATCATCATCTTTCTTCTTGCCTTTCATCATTTTCTTAGGCATCTTTTTAGCTTTTTCGGCTTTCTTCTTCTTTTTTGCTTCTAGAAACAAATCAACTAGTTCTGTGAATTTCATACGAATCTATTTAGCTTTTATGAATAATAAATCTTCTAATAATAATAAATATATGAATGAAAAGCGATTTCTCGGCTTTCGTTAATCCGAATAAAAAAATTAAAAAAGAATATGAAGTTGAACAAACTGACGCTTTTGATTCTTTTCTCGCTACATTATCTGAACAATTGGGTAATCTTAAAAAAATAAATCAAGACATTTTTGAAGAAAATTTGATTTATAGCCAACCAGAAAAAATATCTACAAAAACAAATACTAGTATTGACACAAACAAGTATTTAAATTTTTTAGAAGAACTAGAGACAATACAAAAGACTACAAACTCTCTACCAGAAGAAAACAAAGATATCACAAACATATCTTCTCAAATAAATGAAGAACTAAAGAAGTTCAAACTACAATTAGGTAGAATGGCATTAGAGGGCGGCGGTGGGACAAATGCAGTTCAGTATGCCAATGGTGGATATATGGATGGTGACTTATTAGTCAGCGGAGATATAACAGCTTTAGGGCGCGTCATGCAAGATGGAAATGATTTATCGGCAGATATATCAAACCTCAAAACTTTTATACAAACAAATTCTAGTGATTGGGATAGTAGTGGTGATGATCAGATGAAATTTGCAGCTGATATCATAGGTGACGGCGTTACTACAGATTTCACATTTTCACATAGTTTAGGTACTCCTGATTTGGTAGCTAATGTAATTGATAAAGAAACGAATGCAATTGTATTAGCTACAATAATTATAGACGACACAGATATAACAGTTGAATTTTTAGAACCTTTTTTAAAAACATATCGTTTAGTTGTAATAGGATCAGGTCAGCCGGCAGTGTCTTTGGGCACTATAGTATCAGATTCAGAAAAATGGAATAATAGCAGTAATGCAGTTATTGGTTTATCATCATCATGGAATACAGGAATATTTAATTTGATAAAAGTAACTGAGTCTGAATTTATTGAATCTAATGAATATTCACACTTTTTATATGATGATGATTTAGTTGGTTCAAGTATAAATGTAACATTATTACCAGTAGGTTCACATACTGGTGTAAAATTTCATAAAAAAATAGGTGACACTGGTTCTGTCACATTGACGCCTCCTGCGGGTGTAACAATTGATGGCGAATCTTATTTTTCTATAAATACAAAAAATCAGACAGTGGGGTTATTTACAGACGGAATTAATTATTTTATACAATAATTAATAAAAAATTTATAATATTAAAATATGATTATAATGGAGCCAACAGTCGGGATTGAACCGACGACCTGAGCTTTACAAAAGCCCTGCTCTACCACTGAGCTATGTTGGCAATCATATTATTATACGTATATTACGTATAAATCAATAGAAGAATACTATTGTTTATTCTTCTTTTTATTAGCTCCTTTTTGAGAAGACTTTGATCCTGGTTTCTTTGGTTTCTTTGTTTCTTTGCGTTGTGAGTGATCTCCTTTTCCCATAGATAATTATTTATCTTGGGTGTGATATTAAATAATAATGTGTACCACACTTCAGGAAACATACCGAAGCACCAGTACGTATGGGCGGATCTCTCACTCATCTCGCACGCCTCTGGATGGGCTCCGGCTGTCTGGTTTGGGATATCTTCTATTCCCGGTAGAGTATGGGGTCTCCATTTACTCCTAGAATCGGGTGCTGTTTATCGTAATGTTCCGCCACATGGGGTATCCTTTTCTCCCAATCCTCCAAATTGGTCTCCTAAAGATGCACAATTATGGGATTGTTATTCTTCGGAATTCAGTACAATAGAATATGACTACTTATCTGAAATGCGATGTAAAACGATACCCAATGGTGATTGGGGTAGGTATCTATTCACAGTGGTTCCCTATGGAGAGGGTTTCTCGGGATACCCTGAACAAGCTAAAGAGTTCTTTTTTATACAATTGGATACCGGTAGACTAGTAATATTACCTACTAACCGGGTTTTGTTTCGAGACCAATCCTTTACTAGAGACATTGAGATACCCCTAAAGGTATCCGATACCATTTTTAGATGTGAATAAATTAGGATACCCTTTATTATAATTTATGGAGTATCATGATAAAGAATCAGATTTATTGCATTTTTTATATGAAGATTATGAAGCTTGGTTAGTTAGACAAAGATATAATAAACCCCAAATTAATGCAGACAAAATAACAGACTTTCATTATACATGGAAATTGTTTGTAGAATCTTGTGACTTCGGACTAAATCTTACCGAACCTTTAGAACGATATAATATACCGGGCGCATTTATCTATGATATCGTAGACGAGAAGAAGTGGCTCTTAGCTAAGTTAAAGTATGGACTCTGATAATATTGTATATATAGACAAAGAAAGTTGGTATCAATTTCACTTAAAAGTAAGGGATGATGATATATCTGAGTACTCAGCTATGTTAGATATTATAGGTTTAAAAAGTGTTACTTGTAATCTGAAAAATCAACCATATATTATATCTATATACATGAAAGCACGAGACATTAACAAATTCCCATTTCAAGTAATTGATGAACAAAAATGGTTATTAGCTAAGTTAAAGTATGGACTATAAAGACGATTCTATAGAAGAATTACTCTCTGACACGGCATTGTTTAATAAATGCAGAGATGAAGGTAAATTCATATTCATTCCCGGGATCTATGACAGGTTCCGCGACTCTTATAAAGAGTCTAATTCTCTTTATAAAGCATTCATAAAATCTAAAAATTTACTAAAAATTTAGGTGTCATGCCATGTGTTTCTATATTAAATGAAGCTTTGTATAAGAGAGATATACATTCAGATTATTATTATGTGACAAATGAAAAGATGTGGTTATATTCAAAATTGAGGTATGGATTCTAAATTATTTTTTAGTGAAGATATATGGGACAGGTTTCAACATGAATATTATGCCAAACAACCATACACTGGAAGAGGTGGATGGAAATTATTCATTTCAAATAAAGACTTAGGTATCAGATATACCCCTTCATATACACTAGATTTAATACATGTTTATGAAGTCGTCGATGAACAAAAATGGCTCTTAACTAAGTTAAAGTATGGATTCTAACATTTATAATAGATATGATAGTATCTTAGTAGATGTGGCATTATGTGATGTATTTCTAGGAGAGTTCTTAGAAAGTGAAGAAGGAATACATCGTTCTCCTAAAGAGAATCTTAATCGTTGGTGTATTTTTATTAACGAGAAGAATCTAGGAATCTATGTTACTCAAACACCTCCCGACTCAGTAGGCCATATGGATTGGGTATATACGGTAATAGATCCTAAGAAATGGTTCTTAACTCAACTCAAATATAGTTTAAATTTTAGAAATCCTGATGAAGCAGAATTCTAATATAAAATCTGACGACATCTTAGATAAGCTTCTCCCTTTCTGGTATTTATCTGGAATTAATCATTACTATGATTTCATGAAACACTTAGACATTGGTATTCTGCCAATAGGATCTGAAAAAGTAATTAGTAATAATTATAGAATCGTAGACGAAAATAAATGGCTCTTAGCCAAGCTAAAGTATGGACTCTGAAGTAGAAAACAGTAAACTCAATGCACGACTCTGGCGTATTTTACATAAAGAATTTATTAAAAACTTCACCGAGGACTCAACGTATGATGCCTGGATTTCTTTTATTGAAGGAAAAGATCTCGGCCTCGCAGTAAGCGTAGAGGGATATTATATCGTATATAAAATAATTGACGAACGAAAATGGCTCTTAGCTAAGCTAAAGTATGGGTTCTAATATATACATATTAGAATTGACATTTCGAAATCTTGACAAAAAAGAATAGTCTTCACTCAATCGAGTCATCATATTTATAATTCCCAGTACGGAATAAGGAATATATAACCTCAGAACCCCGGAAGACAACGGGCCGTCAGCGCCTATAGGAAAAACAGAGGATTTTTAGAAAAAAAATTTTTTGGTTCGGATGGACTCGGAAGGCTATTAGGAAATCGGCAGGTTTTTATAGAAATTTTTTAGGCATGCCGCCTCTACCAACCTTGTGCCGGTCCTTTGTTTATAGCACTATTTAATTACTCGTGCTCTCTAGACCCTTCTCCTTCTGTAGAAGACTCCACATCTTCCACTCTAGACTGTCTACTACGTTGGCTACAGCGTCTATACCGCCTACAGGATTAAAGCCATCGGCAAGGATAGAACGGGTCTCGGGATTTAATTCGGGCAAAAGAAAATGGAGGCTGCGGACTAGCTTGAGTGTCTGGGCCAAAGCCTTCTGGGCTTTCATGGCGGCTTTCTTTTCTTCTTTGTTCATAATGTTAGCTAAGAGTATCGGGCTCGTGGTGGACAGGGCAACGCTTAGAAGTTTGCTTACTCGATGGCAGTAGCTTCTGCATCGCTGACTACGTGGTCTAGCCAGGCTTCAAATGCCTCGAGGTCCCACAATCCAGTCTTGACAAGACCGTAAGCCAGCTCCGGAGTAATCCTCAGAGCTTCTTCACGATTTTCAGGTCCGGTGATGTTGTCGTTCTTGATCATGTGAGTAGTATAGGGGCTCAGGGTGGACAGGGCAACTCTCAATCAACAACAGTGGTCATGACCAAGCGATATCGTGCATTGGGAGTGACAGGAGTAGCCCTGAAACTTGCGAGCAAAGCCTTTGCATTCTCTAAGTCTGCATTGCTTCCAGATATCCACCACGTCTCCCAGAGCACGGATTGCTCTTTCTGGCCCACCTGCTGATCGGTTGTGTACTCAATGATGAGTTTCATAATCTTGATTCTTTCTACTCTTTTATTTTCCAGGGTTTCAGATGGTCCTTATTGGCAGAGATTGACAAACAGATTGCCTACATCTTCTGGTCTGATTTCGTCTCCTTCTTCAAGCCCTATAGAAGATTTAATCTCATTCCACAAAGCATCAAAAGCTTCGCCGGAGAAAGAATCAATAAACGATTCTACATTGACTAAAGAGTAATCACAATCTCCGTACGTAAAGCTATCATTCACCTGAGAATCTTCTAAGATTTGTTCAGCTTCGTCACCGAATACACCGGTCAACAGATCCATCATTCCGAACACTTGAATGTTAATGTTTTGTGCTTTCATAATCTTGATTCTTTCTACTCTTTTATTTTAATGGGTTTCAGATGGTCCTTAAGATTCTTTTCTTTCTATTACCTAACCATGTCTAGGGTGATCCAAGGTAAAGAACCTAGAATAATTAACAAACACCCAGAAACAAAGAAGAAGAACCGGCCAGGTACGTTTAGATAAACCAGAACCAATAAGACTAGTAGTGTCCAGCTATAGATAGTCATAGTGGTGATGTTTTATCCATTTAAGTCTACCAGAACACCTAGTGCTTGGAATTCATCTCCATTAGTAGCGTACAATGCGTCCCACAAACCATCAGCTAAATCGCGCGGAAATGCTTCAAAAACCTCTTGAATTTCTACCAGCGAGTAGAGACAGTCTCCCCATGAGAATTTCTTCTCTAGTAATTCTACTTTATCTTCTCCTACAACATCCAGAATGTCTGAGAGATCGAGGATTCGTAGTTCCACTTTGTTTACTTTCATAGTATGATTTTAACTGGTTTCGGATGGTAGAAAAGGTCTTCGAAGGCCGGTGAGACTTTAGACAGGGCAACGTTTAATATTCGTCCAAAGTCACTCGGAACTTGGAGCCATCTTCGAGAGTAACGACCAAGCCTAGTTTCTTGGTCTTGATATCAAGATCCTCAAAGGAACACACATTCTTAATAGGTTTTCCATCCCAGTTTTCATCATCTCCAGTCTGGATAGTTTGGAGGAGAATGTATAAACAATCTTGGAATCGTTGGGTAGTCATTTGTTTTCCTTTCTTCTTAGTATCATTTTAACTGGTTTCGGATGGTCTTCGAAGGCCGGCGGGGGTGTGGGATTTGGATGGTGGATCAGGCAACGCTTATTTCGTACGGACGTCTACTTCATCCCAGTAGTACCTTTCAGCTGCAGCTGCTTCTGGATTCTTGATACCTAGGCGGGCATACTTAGGAACTTCTTTTGCTACTAATTCCTTCGTGACAGTCTTGGCTAGCTCTTCAGTAGCACAGATACATTGCATGGCAGGAGCATCGAAATGACCGCCGCGATAAACAATGTAAACTTTCATCATACAATTATTTTAATGGGTTTCAGATGGTCCTAGTCTCTACCACGATGCTGTAAAACGATCCTCGAAGTCATTCATCATGTCCAGTTCTGCTCGAGCTTCCATTTCACATGTGTCGTAATAATCTTGCAAGTCAGTCATCAGAGTGTCTAGTTCGTACTGAAGATATTCATTAGCACCGTGCTGCTTCATAAACTCCTGCAAAAACTTGACACGATCTTCCGCAGGCTGAACTTGACTTGATTTCATCATACTATTATTTTAAGGGGTTTCAGATGGTCCTTATTTTCCAATCAATGACTACAGATTCTCCAGGTCCTCCATTTCCACATCATTGAGAGTGTAGAAGAAATCATTCGACAAGTCTTTCAACGCATCTGCGAACCCCAAACACGTACCAGATACTTCATCCCGATAATCTGTTTCTCGCGCCATTTTCGCAATGTAAATTGCGACATCATTATCCGCCAACGTTAACGCCTGCTTCATCAGAGCTTGAGCGTTGTTGATAAGTCCACTGATGGTGATTGCTTTTTGTTCGGGTGTCATAATCTTGATTCTTTCTACTCTTTTATTTTATTGGGTTTCAGATGGTGGAATCGATTCTTTTGTTTCTATGAAGAAAGCAGACACTGGCGGCTAGTACTTATTTGCCGACGCTCAGGGCAGGGCCGCAGGGTATAATTAACGGCTAGTACTTATTTGGCATAATTAACACCCTTTAATGCGCTAACATGTCCAGTGTAATCCAAGGAATATTACCTAGAACTATCAACAAACAACCCGTTGCGAACAAGAAGAACCTACCAGGAAAATTCAAATAAACAGCTACGAAGAGAACCAGCAATGTAATATTGTAGAGAGACATAAGAGATTAGATTTGTATTAGTCAGCCAAGTTAACGAACAAACGAGAAACCAGATCTGGATCATTCTTAGCCAGAAGAATGTTCTTTAATTTAACCTGTTCTTCATCTTCTAAGACTTGTAGAACTTCTTGAATATTGACTAGCGTGACATCCGTATCACCCCAGGTATACTTAGTATCATAATATTCACACATGTCACTGTATTCCAAACCCAGCAAAGAAGCGATGTCCGAGAGATTGATGTATGATGCAGATTTGATTTCCATACTTATATTTTATTGGGTTTCTTTTGTTACTTATTTGAAGGATAAAAGCCGTTTCTTAGACTGAGATGGCGATGGTCTCATGAGCTTGTGATTATAGGGACTTGCTTATAATAGCAACTTGTTTATCTATTCAGCTGTGGTTGTGATGTCTTTTGATTTCTCTTACTGCAGAAAGAGCAACGTTTAAACGGTGAAATCGTATCTAGCCGGCTGACCAAGATCCATGCGACGAACTACAACATGTTCACGAAGATAGTCGAACCCGAACTCCCGGGAGTATGATTCAGATAGACATAGCTTCATCTCAGCAGCTATGTAAGCTTCCCGAGCTGCTTCGGCTTCTCCTTCAAGAGAGTAAAGACCCATGAGGACTTGACCTTCATAATCTTCGTCGAAGAAAACGCCATACACTGCAGCGGAGGCTTGTTCTGTTGTCATAATACTCTTTT